>Ga0307375_10002356_pt1 | contig 19378 bp, 14 predicted proteins | sample TR1MG_FD_202531 | JGI IMG/M metagenome (GOLD analysis project Ga0307375, IMG submission 202531) | Soil microbial communities from Risofladan, Vaasa, Finland - TR-1 | ecosystem: Environmental > Terrestrial > Soil > Coastal area > Acid sulfate soil | place: Finland: Risofladan, Vaasa | collected...
CCATGCTATGTGCGAGATCAAAGGGCTCGCGCGCAGGACCAAAAACGCCCCCGTATAGATGATGCCCGCGTGCAAAAGGGCCGACACCGGGGTAGGCGCCTCCATGACCTGAATCAGCCAGCCATGAGAGGGAAACTGCGCACTCTTAAGAATAGCGCTCAAGACAATCAGTCCGCCTGCGATCTTCAAGGCACCCGGCAAGGGTCCGGATATAGAGGTCAACGCGGAAGCAAGATCGGCCCATTCCGCGGTATGGAGCGTGTGCGCAATCAGCGCGAAGGCGGCCAAAAGGCTGACATCCGCGATCCGATGGAGCAAATACTTCTTACGCGCGGCTAACACCGCACCGGGTCGGTCGCGATAGAAGGCCAGCAATTCATGCAAGCACAAACTGGTCGCAACCCACGAAACCCAGAAGCTCCACATATTGCCGGCCACAATCAAGGTCAGAAACGATCCCAAAGTCAGCGCAAGCCATTTATGAAAACGCCCCTCGTGATCATCACCATCCATATAGACCTTGGAATAACGCGCGACAATCATGCCGACAAAAGCCACGAGCAAAAGCATGATGACGGTCAGTACATTGACATCGATGTCGATGGCGAATGCCCCAAGATGCAAAGGCAAGGGAACGCTCGAATAAATCGAGGATTCTGTCCCACCCAGCCCATATCCCACGGCCGCCAATACGGCGCACAACAAGGCAAGCCACGCCGCCCCCACCGTCGCGCCCCTCATCAGGCGAGGATGGCGATCAGCACCGATTCCGATCACAAGGCCTGCGACCAGAAGCGGCCAAGGCGCCCCCAACATCAGTGTCGATACGCTATGACTTATCATCGCGAAGTCCTCCTGCCGATTTCAGTACGGTAACCGTTGCCATCATCTACTCTCCCCATCTCCCGCCATCATTAAACCTTCTTGCGCACCCACCGTCGGAATATCATCCCCCGACGGTATTTCTCTCAATGCGCAAGCCCCGCACCCGCGATAGAACGCTACGGCAACACGGCACATGACCCATCGCTTGGCACGGCGCTACTGTAATTCGGCACAAGCACTAAACAAAACTTAATATTTCAGATTGTTACTATTTACTATTTTGAATAGATGAGGGCAGGCGGGGCGTGGATCAGGCCCACCCCGACCGATCTTGCGGCTCTATGGGTCAAGAATCTGCACGCCGATCATAAAAGCGCCGCACCACACCACGTGATGTCCTCCACGCCAGACGTACAAGTTTGGTGTGCTCTTTGCCGATAATCCGCAGAGGATGGCTATGATTCACCGCTTTGGGGGCGGATTGGGATCTTCCGTCCCGGGAGATTTGGCGCAGTTATCGCGATCGCGCCGACCGCTCGCGCGAAACAGGGGTTACCAAGGATAAATTCGTAAGCGATTTCATATTATTGTCTGACTTTCGGCGTTAAAATAGGCCCGCCGAACCGTGAACCGGCATCGTGGTCACTCTTCCTTATGGGCGTGCTAATAATGAAAAAAACCCTTACCGCTTGCGGCATGTGTGCCATAGCGACTCTTTCCTTACTACCCTTCGCTCATGCGACGGGCGTTCCTTATACTATTCAGCGCGCGGAAACCGGTATTTTCCTCGGGTACGGTCAGCTCGCACAGAACTATGCGGAAACACAGAGCGGGGCCACTCTAGACGCGGAGACCGGATCCATACCGGCGCTCACGATCGGCGCCAGCGGCATCAGCTCTAATCCCCAAGGTGGTCTGTACTGGCGCATGAGCTACACGCATGCGAGTGGCAGCACCAACTACAACGGCCAAACCCTCGGCGGGACGCCCGTACAAACCACCACCACCAACACTATCAAGGAATGGCATGCGCGACTGGGGGAAGCCTTCGGGTTTTCCCGCATGGCGCTGATTCCCTACTTTGGCTTAGGCTTTCACAATTGGGTCCGAGACGTACCCAACAGCGCTGGCGGCATCGAACACTATAGCGACGGCCATATGGGCGTCGGCCTCTTAGGGGATCTCGCCCTAGGGCACCATTGGGTGATCGGCGTACACGTCTTAGAGGGCTATACCGTCGGTGCGCAGATTCAGGCGACATTACCCTATGTACTCTTTAATTTAGCCACCGGCGCGCCAGTCGCCCCGGTATCAGCGACCGGGACCTACGCGTTAGGCGATCGACCCTATTGGGACGTGGGCCTAAAAGGGGCCTATCTCATCAACCACACATGGCAGGTCTACTTACGCGTGCGCCAGACCCACTTTGCCTATGGTGCCAGCAGCCCAAACGACGCGGGTTATTACGAGCCCGACAGCCACACCACACAAACGCTCATAAGTGCCGGTGTCGCGGCGCATTTCTAATCCTGCACAGCAAAGCCGGGGCACAACCTGCCCCGGCTTTTCACGCGAATCTACGCACGCAGAACAATGACGCCTCTATAAATCTAATTTCTTACAAACTGCCATTCCTGACATTCACAACGCCCACCATCGCGCGGCCGCGCCACCATGACCGCGCTTCAACATCCACTTGTAATACAATCAAAAGTACCTTGCGCATTAAAGAAGTTGTGGTCGGTAACCACTTTAATACTCACAAAAATGAATCCATCTCTACTTAAAAAACGGCTCCGGAAAGTATGCATGAGCGTGCAGTGGGCGCGTCTCTCAGAGACCCATCGTAATTGCGCTCCACTTAAGAGCAAGTGAACGCAGGCTCCAACGCAAGGCCCCCTTAAACGGCGCCACCATCCTCACGGTCGCCCCCTCTATCGAATATCTCGCTCGGAGGGTACGCCGCCCGGTTGTCGCTCCGGATAATCTATGGATGCCTCAGGGCAGGCCGTTGCTCGAACCTCACTATGATCGAACTCATTTATTTCTTGCGCTTTTTTGAGGCGGACGGCTCATGATGGCGGGGTGTGCGACGATCGTTGCCAAGGTCCGCGACCCAGCCCTTGCGGATACCGAGACCAACCCCCTCTGCCACCAAAAAATCGAGAAACGTAGTCGCCGTAAGTCCGAGCCGCTTTCCCTGCAAATGGACCCCATACCACATCCTTTGCAACGGAAACCCAACGGCGTCGAGAATCACGACACGCCCTAACTCTAACTCCAACTCCAAGCTACTTAACGAGAGAACGGATATCCCCATGTTTGCCATAATCGCCTGCTTGATAGCCTCGCTCGACCCCAGATCCATATAAGGAACGACATTGAGCCCATGTTCGGCAAAGAACTGCGCGGACGCGCTTCGGGTACCCGAACCCACCTCGCGTAGAAGAAAGCGCTCTTTGACGATCCGCTCCAAAGGAATGGCTTTTTCCTTCGCCAAAGGGTGGTCCGGATGGGCTACGATCACAAGCGGGTTATCCATAAAGGGCCGCACGGTGAGCGCCATATCACCGGGAATTTGGCCCATGACTACGAAATCATCCGCATTCTCGGACAGACGCTCAAGCACACGCGCACGATTCGTGACCGTAAGCTGCGGGGCGACCTCTGGATATTCATGTACAAATAGACCAAGAAAATGCGGCATAAAGAATTTAGCGGATGTGACCACCGCGATCTTGAGTGGTCCGGCGACAGTGCCCTTCATGTCCGCAATCGTACCCGTAAGCGTTTTGAGTTGCGTTAATACACCGAGGGTTGCGGCATAAACCTCCTCGCCTACCCGCGTCAGAAGCAGCTTTTTCCCCACCCGCTCGATGAGCGGAAGACCCACGATCTCCTCGAGCCTACGCACCTGGATATGGACCGCGGGCTGCGTAAGACATAACTCTTCTGCGGCACGCGTGTAGCTCTTATGTCGAGACACCGCTTCAAACAGCCGTAATTGTTGTAGGGTCCAATGATTAATCATTCGTGCCATTCCCGGTTAAATTGAGATCCATTTCCGCGCAGCCCCGCACGCCCACCGCGTGGTACCCCACCCTCCTTGTGGCCAATCCGAACCCTTCATGCCCATTATCTACTCCAAAAATCTTGAGGGGAATCGGGGCTATCTCGCGGACTTGCGTATCCGGACATCCCCCGGCATCGGCAAGAACACCACTAGCATGGGGATTTAGTACGCCGTGACGACCCGCATGCCCATCACCCTCAACATGAAAGGGCCGCTTAAACCCCTACCTCTCCCGCACGCCTCCGGAGATCCTTTCCGTCTCCCTTTTCGCGAACAGTGAGAGGCCCTACGCACGCGGCGCGAGTCCTTGGACTCAAGAAATACTCAGCGAGACTCGCCCACCGAACATCTTCCATTCTGAATAGAAGACTCATGAATCATTAACTAAAATAAATTCTTGAAAGGCTATATGCCCAAACGATTTTTATATCTATGGTGACCTAGAGTCAAGCCCGCACGATAGGGTCCGACCCCACGAGAACGTCAATCTCTTAGGCAATCCCCATCTAAGCTCCACGCATCGTATTGTCAAAAGGCGCGGTAAGCCACGCCCTAGAAGTCATTGGGCCGACAAACCGTGATAGCGTCAACGCCCTTTCCACACCGGTCGCGACGCGGATCGTCTCCGGTGCGACTTCCACCCACCACTCCGCGCGGCATAAAGAACGGCTATCTACCCCAAGCGATGATCGCGGTCCTTACGACTCTGTTCCCGCGTTGCCAACAGAGCGATCGCCGCGCAGACGCGGTTGATGGCTTCCTCAATCAAGATGATGTCCGAGAGCATGGCCAGATGGATCGGGTCGGCCGTCACGGTGAAACGGGTTCCGCCCCTCGCCTTTGAGGCCGCTTGGTGCGTGGATGCCGAGACTTTTTGGCGTAGTCATGGGTCCTGTTGCACGATAAGAGAGAACTCGGGAGGAACGCCGGCGACATGCCAAGAGCCCCGATAAGCCAGCGCCTATTGGGGATATGGCGCTTCATCGATGGAGTGGCGAACAAGAGGCCTGTACAGAGAAACGAGGCTCCTAAAGGCCGAGAGATGAAAGATAATCGAGCGCGAATACCGGTAAAAAAAACCGTAAGGGCCGCATTCAGGGTCGGCCTTGGCGTGATTCAGCCTTTGCGGTAAGCTCGGATAAAACCGAGCATCAAATAAGGATCCTACTCGAGTTACCCATGATGAGATTCTGGTGTCGGATTGAGGGAAAAAGGGGCGCTTGCCGCGCATTGCAGCAGGCCCTTGATTGATTGCCTACGGCCACCACGGGCGATCTCACGTCCACCGGGCACATAAACGAGCCTGCCTGGCATGACAAGGAATGCTCATCAAAACGAACTCGGAAACTTAAACGACCCCATGAGTCAGAATAAAGGGTTGGGCGCGACTGTCGGCGGTACGGTCTATAGACCCTCAACGATGGACTCACCGAGTCCCGAGCGGCTCTCGAGGGAGTCGTTGTCTGCGCCCGGCATTTCACCCCCCACGCTATCCGATTCCCCGGGGACCCCGAGTATGCCCAGCTGCCCCAGGAGACAGGGAACCAAGGCTCTGGCGGTCTTCCGCAAGGGGGTCGCATGAGGCCCAAAATGGAAAACCTGCGGATCAGCCTCATTAGCGGGGCCATTCTGGTGGTATTGACCTTGGCGGCCGGTGCGTCGACCTATCTTGTGATGCAGCGCGAGGCCAAATCGATCCTCAAAAGGAACTTAAGAACCTTACTCCAAGAGGATGTGCGCGACTTTGCGGAAGAAATCCATCAGGGTATCCACCAAGGGGCCACGGTAGCCACCAGGCCCTTTGTCGTTCAGAGTTTCAGGGTCGTTAATAGGCACCCGAAGGACGTCGAGGCTCGGCATGACTTACAAATCATCGCGCGGTCGTTTTTGCCGCTGGGTCTTTCGGCGGTGGAATTTCTGAATAGAAAAGGGGAGGTCATCGCGCAGGCCGGGTCTTTTCAGATTCCCCAGTTCGTCGTCCATCTCCAAACCTCACAAGAATCCTTTTTGTTGTGGAAACGGCAACCCCTGCTCCAAACCTTAATCCCAGTGAGAGACGGCAAGCGCCCTCTGGGTTTCGTCATCACCCAGATCCCTCTATTATTCATGGCCAACATAAAGCCGACCGTCAGAGCGCTGGGGCACACAGCCTTGCTGAATGTCTGTGCCCCCTTAGGCACAACCGCTATGCGCTGCCTCCCTAATACGCGCCAGATCCACTACCTACCCAGACCGGTCTCGCAATTCATAAAAGGTCGGCCCTTAGCCATGCATTACGCCTTGGCGGGACAATCGGGCCTTACCTATACACGGGATTATCTTGATCACCCGGTCGTAGCAGCTTTTGCCCCGATAGAGAATACCGGGCTAGGAATGGTCCTGAGGATCCACCAATCGGAACTCTTCCATGAGATGAAAAAGCAACTCCGGGAAGTCGCCTGGCTTCTGCTCGCCCTACTCATGACAGGCATACTTCTCATGCGTTGGTTGGTGTTACCACTTCTGCGCAAACGCACAGAAGCCGAGGAAGCGACACGCGCGGCCAATAGCCAACTACGCACGAGCGAGGCCCGGACCCAGGCGCTTTTGGCGCATGTGGCCGATGGCGTGGTGGTCATAAATGATCAAGGCATCGTAGAGACCTTTAACGCAGCCGCCGAACAGATCTTCGGATATGGGGCGCAGGAGATCATAGGCAAGAATGTAAGCGAACTCATGCCGGAGCCGCACCGCGGCCAGCATGACAACTACCTGAAACATTATCACGAGACGGGGGAATCCACAGTTCTCAGGGCGCCCCGAGAGGTCGCAGGCGTACGCCGCAATGGCGAGACATTCCCCTTAGCCATCAAGGTTCGCGAAATTCGCACCGAGACCATTCACCTTTATATCGCCGCCGTTCGAGATATTACGCTTGAAAAAGAGGCCGCCCAACGCCAACTGGATTTGGCGACCCACGATGCCCTGACGGGTTTGCCCAACCGCCTGCTGCTCACGGATCGACTCGAACAGGCCTTGATCCAGGCGCGCCGCGCCCAAACTCGTGTGGCCCTTCTCTTCCTGGATTTGGATGGATTCAAGACGATTAACGATTCCTTGGGGCACGCGACCGGAGATCTCGTATTAAAGGCCGTGGCGCAACGAATGACTGATACGCTGCGTTCTCAGGATACCGTCGCGCGTCAAGGAGGAGATGAGTTTATTGTGATCCTATCGGGACTTGGGAGCATTGAAGTCGCAGACAAAGTCGTCCAAAAGCTGCTCATGAGCATCATGGCGCCCTACAAGATCCAAGGCGAGGATCTCTATGTGGGCGCCAGTATCGGCATCACGATCTTCCCAGATGATGGCGAAGATCCGGACACCTTGTTAAAGAACTGCGATATAGCCATGTATCGAGCGAAGGAAACGGGAGGCAACACGCGCCTCTTTTTCACCCCCGCCATGAATCAAGAGGTGGTAGAAAAACAATCTCTCAATACAGATCTGCACCACGCCCTGGCCCGCGAGGAGTTCCGACTTCATTACCACCCGATAGTCGACCTCGTTTCCGGGGATGTGGTGGGACTTGAGGCCTTGATACGCTGGCAGCATCCCACACAAGGACTGCTAGCCCCGTCCCACTTTATCCCTTTAGCGGAAGAAACGGGAATGATTGTGCCTATCGGTGAATGGGTGCTTACCTCCGCCTGTATGCAATGGCAGGCCTGGGTCCAGGCCGGGATAGAGGTGCCGCCGATTGCAGTTAACCTCTCGGCCCGCCAATTCCGCGATAGTCAACTTATCAACACTATGACGCGCATTTTGAAGGAATCGGATGTGCCGCCTGATCATCTGATATTAGAAATCACTGAGAGCATGGTCATGAACGACACGGACAGGGCCATAGAGACGCTCCGTGCATTACGAGCCCTCGGCTTACAGGTCGCTATCAGTGACTTTGGAACGGGCTACTCAAGCTTGAGTTATCTCAAGTACTTGCCTGTGAATATCCTCAAAATCGATCAATGGTTCGTACGCGACATCACAAACGATGCGAGTGACGCCGCGGTGGTAGCTATGATTATTAATTTAGCCCACAGCCTCCATATGACGATCATTGCCGAGGGCGTAGAGACCGAGGCGCAACGTCTTTTCCTGCGTGACCATGGCTGCGATCAATATCAGGGGTATTATTTCAGTAAACCGCTGCCACCTGCAGCCGTTATAGAAAGGCTCAAAAAGGAGCGCTAGCGCGCGGGTGCGGCTGCAAAATGAGTGAAGTGGATGTTGGGGCCGCGCGTAGGGATTGCCGGTGCTTACGTGCAAGACCGTCACGCACATTCATACCGCGACATTCGAAGCGTTTCGATAAATCAGTTTCAGGCACTCGGATTTGGACAAAGCGGCGTCCGACCTCGACGCCCCAAGAACGCGCGGTCCGGTAAGCCTATCAAGACCACATGGCGGATCTCGGTGATCGTGAGGAGCCCTTTGTTGGCCTCGCGACGCAGACTCTCCGGCCGCCCACGTCAGGCAGAAGCGGGCCCCTGGGGCGCGAAGGCTCCGATACATTCCAGAGGACGCAGAACGAGGCGCACGGCAAAGCCGAGGAGGGGCCGTTCCAGATCTCAGGGGTGCATCATGCCAAGGCGCATCATAGGCATATGCTTATATAGATTTAAAAGTTTATCCCATTGATTGGGCGACAGCGTCTCATGAACGATACGCACCTGGGCTACCTGAAGATCCAGCATGCGCGATCGATCCTTATTCAAACGATGCATGATGTCCTGCACGACACCTCGGCTGGCGCCCTGAAGAAGATCGTGCGTTAAAACGGCCCTATCGTCTTGAATACGCTTCATGAGAGGTATGGCGGCCCGCATATGATGATTCTGCCATACGGCAAGCTTACTCACTTGGCTGTCGCTTAGATGCAACAGGTAAGAATGCATCTCCGCTAAAGGCAGTAACATAGGCACGGCCTTAGCCATATAAGGCCTATGGTGCGGCCCTATGGGACAAGCCTTATCCGCAGGGGGCATAGGGTGCATGGGCGGCGCGGCCAAGGCCGTGCCAGCATACAAAACAAGACCCATAATTACTAACGATGATCGGATGATGGACATAAAACCCCCTCTTTTGCGATAAGGTATAGGGAATGCACGGGCCATTATGGGCCTTAAAGCTCACGCGGACCATCTGGCAAACAGGGAAATTTGGCATAATCGCGAGATCTCCCAGATCCGCCCCGCGCGCGCCAAATCCCTAGCCTCCCTAAAAGCAGGACGGACACAGACGTCCTATCCTAAAGGCCCCTTCAGACACCCATGACACCACAATTCCCCTGTGAGATAAACGCGCCTTTCGGTATCGACTCACATAAGCGAGACTACCCACCTCTGAGCGATCCGCCAAAGACTAACAATGCCGATTCCCTCCAGGGAGATTGGGGCCGCGAGCATTATACCCGTTCGGGTGTAGGCCATCGCAGCGGCGGGATCTCCCGTTCAGACTAACCGCCACAAAAAAACCAGCTTACAAAGGACTAGCGAGTCTCCGCCTGCAGGCGCTGCAACTCTTGAAGCCAGCGGTTCTTATCGGCCGGAGGTGCCCAACTCGCCTCTATGCTATTGCGCCCCAGGGTGGCCCACGTGTCCTTATCAAAACCAAAGGCCTTATGAACGGCCCGAATATTATCGTTCATGTAGCCACCAAAATAAGCCGGGTCATCGCTATTGATAGTAGCCCGCACGCCCGCCGCCAAAAGCGCGGGAAGCGCATGGTCTTCCATGCGCGGATAGACGCAAAGGCGCACGTTCGATAAAGGACACACCGTCAACGCGATGCCTTCACGCGCAAGCCGCTCCAAAACGGCAGGATCTTCGACTGCCCGCACGCCATGGTCTATGCGTCGCACCTTGAGGATATCCAAGGCCTCCACAATGTAAGAGGCCGGCCCCTCCTCCCCCGCATGCGCGACGACGGGCTTCCCGAACGAACGCACCCGCGCAAAGACTTCCGCGAACTTTCTGGGGGGGTGATCCCGCTCCGCGGAATCCAGACCGAAGCCATCGATGCCCTCCAAAAAAGGTTCGGCCTCGGCCAAGGTGGCGAATGCCTCTTCCTCGGTTAGATGACGCAAGAAGCACAGGATCAAGCGACTGCTCATACCAAAACGGGCCTGCGCCTGCAGGCGTCCTGCATGAAGCCCCTCCATCACCACGGCCAACGGGATGCCGCGCATGGTATGCGTCTGCGGATCAAAGAAAATCTCCGCGTGCACCACGGAATCGGCATGGGCGCGCGCCAAATAAGCGAACATCAGATCCGCGAAATCCTCACTCGTGCGCAGCACATCGGCGCAGGCATAATACAAGTCGAGAAAAGATTGAAGGTCCTTAAAATCTTTGGCGGCGTGTAAAGCCTCTTCATTGGCAAACGGGAGCGTGATGCGATTCCGACGCGCGAGCGCGAACGCGAGATCCGGTTCGAGGCTGCCCTCGATATGGATGTGTAATTCCGCCTTAGGCATGCGGCAAGCCCATTCGACAGCAGATAAAGACATACGTCCTCCAGACGAGGTTTCTGGTCTATTGTGCCCTAAAAACCACAAGCCATACGATTAAGGCCCCTACGGATGGCCACCACCCTATCATGTCCCACTAAGCCCCGAAGGGAAACCCGCGCTCAACTCCCGACGGCCTGCCAGTGCGCCGCGCCCGGGGGCACGATCGGCAAGACATGCGCGCCCGAACGAATGTGCGCCTGCACGAGACACGGTCCGGGCATCGCCAAGACATCGCGCCAAAAGTGGGGCTCGCGACCCTCGATATCCCAATCAAAAGCCGCCACGCCAAAGCCGCGCGCAATAGCGACAAAGTCGGTCGCCGTTGCGTACTGCGAGCCAAACAGACGCTTGTCGTAGAACATGGCCTGCTGCTGGGCCACGAGACCCAAAGACTGGTTATCCATCACAACCACCTTGACGTCGACACCATACTCGACCGCGGTCGCCAATTCCTGAATATTCATAAGGAGGCTCCCGTCCCCCGTAATACAGATGACAGGATGCTGAGGACGAGCCAAAGCCGCCCCTATGGCCGCGGGCAAACCAAAGCCCATGGTACCAAGACCCCCGGACGTCAACCAACGCCTAGGACCGCGCACGGGATAATGCTGCGCCACCCACATTTGATGTTGACCGACATCGGTCGCAATGATCGCGTCGTGCGGCGCGGCATCCGCAATCTCCAAAAGGAGCCTGCGGGCCTCTGCGGCGTTGTGCTCACAGACCGGGTGGGACTGTCGTAAGGCCTGGATTCGCGTACGCCACGCCGTACGCCTCCGGGAACCCAATAAGGCCAGCAGCCTTGCCAAGACATCCCCCAGGTCCCCTTCGATCGCGATCTGCGGGACACGGAGCTTTCCCAATTCGCGTCGATCGATATCAACATGAATGACCCGCGCTTGCGGACAAAAATCCTTCAGTCTTCCGGTCACGCGATCATCGAATCGTGCACCTAAGGCGACGAGCAGATCGGCCTCCTGCAAGGCCTTATGGGTCGCCTGAGCGCCATGCATGCCGGGCATACCGAGCGACAAAGGATGCTCTTTCGGTAAAATGCCCAGGGCCATCAATGTCATGACCGCGGGGATATCCTGCCTTTCGGCCAGCTCGCGCGCCGCCTCCCCGGCATTCGCATGCACAAGCCCGCCCCCGAGATAGAGAATGGGCGATGCCGCCTGCTCAATCGCATGCGCCGCCTCCATGATAAGATTTTGATCCGCGGCTAGACGATAACGCGCCTCAAGGCCGTCCGACGCCTGCGGCAACACGCCCCCCGTCTCTGTCTGCACATCCTTAGGGATATCGATCCAAACGGGTCCCGGGCGACCGGATAAGGCCTCGGTCATGGCTTTGGCAAAAATACCCGGCAACTCGTCTGCGCTTCTCACGAGAGCGCTATATTTCGTGACACAGCGCGCAAGTCCACAGGTATCGATTTCCTGGAAGGCATCGGTCCCCAATAAAGGCCGGGGCACTTGACCTGTGATCACCAAAAGCGGGATCGAATCGCGCATGGCATCGGCCACTGCGGTGAGCAGATTGGTCGCACCCGGCCCGGAAGACGCGAGACAGACACCGATCTCGCCTGTCGCACGCGCAAAACCTTGCGCCACAAACCCCGCCGCTTGTTCATGACGACAGAGGATGTGGCGAATGGAAGACCGACCGAGGGCGTCGTAGACAGGCAAAATCGCGCCTCCGGGAATTCCAGCAACCCAGCGCACGCCATGACGCTCGAGTAGAGCGACGAGAATTTGAGCACCAGTCATAGCCATAGAGAGACTCCTTGGTAAAGCCAGAGTCCGCCGAGCGAAGAAGAGGAATCCGCCGGCGGAGTGCCGGCGGATTGAGAAGAGGTTTACAAAAGCTTGCTCTGGCCGCCGGCGTTTCCTACGCGTACGACCCCTACGATGCCTTGTAGGCAAACGACAGGAGCACAGAGCTTGAGGAGACGAGCGTCCATAAATTCCTTATATCTGCCTCCATTGTGCCTTCCCACCGACCTCAACGCAAGTTGGACATACCCACCCGTCCGCAGCGACCCGCCCACAAAAGGCCCAAACTTTGCGCAGCAGACAGCCGGCAAAACCCAGGGTCCTTTACGCCCAGATTGGGCTATCCTTCCCCGCCCTGAAGGGCGAGGTTTGCCGCGCACCTGATCCCATGTGGCCCAGAGACCCAAACCCGCTTCATCACACAAGGCGTCTTACTCCCCTCACCAACAGAGGAACCGCCCATTTTTGGACGGACGCCGGTAAAGCCAAGGGCTTCAACAACATCTTAGCCGCCGACGGGAAGGGATAATGAAGCCGCATCCAGCCACGAATACGGTGACGAAAAATCTGAAAATCCTCGCGCGTGAATCCGCGACCCGGATTATGAACGAGCGCGACGTTGCGGACCGCAAGAAAGGCGTCCTCGCTATCCACCTCGGCCACACGTCGCCAGATCTCGCGCCCAATCTGCCAACGCGAGGCCCGCTCGCGCGTTTGATAATCCTTAAAGAAATGATAAAATCCCTTATAGTGCCCTATTTCGTCGTCATGAATATGGCCTGCGATGCACGCCAGAACAGGCTCCGGGCTCGCATCTCGAATCATGGCATAAAAACTAGACGTACCCGTCTCCACGACACAACGGGCGGCCATCTCAAGCGTTCTTGTAGGGCCCAGAAGATTGGTTTGGCAATAGGGGCTATAGTCGGCACGAAAACCCTCGAAACCTTGATGCCAATCAAACGCCGGCCACACCGTCTCCACATACTGACGCAATGCTCGGCCATGCTGCATCTCCTCGGGCTCCCATTTCTGCGACAGCCAGGCGCAGGCCTCGTCGTCGCCCGCATAGTATTCGCCCAAATTGCGTGCATAGAGGTCCGACAAGATCTCCACAAAGGAAGAGGCGGCGACAAGATAAAACCAATCCTGCTCGCCCACTATTAAGGAGCGATCAATCCGATCGTAGGCCATGTCCTCAAAAGACCATCTCGGTTCCGAAATCGAAAGCTTCATCATAGATAAACGCACCACCTCTCGTATGATCAGCCCGCACCCAAACGACTATTAGCAAAGCAAAGCGCCTAGCCGATAGTCATAATGACAGATGGGTACGGGTTCTTGATGGGATTAGTATAAAAAAGGGCACCCCGATACACCAGGATGTCGGGTCGCGGGGATTTAATTTTCCTATACTCACAACACGGCGCCTTGCCCTCATAAGGAGACAACTATGACAGAACAGACGGCAGCGCAGTCTCTCGCCCACCTTGACCCGGAAGTCGTATCTCGCGCCCAAACAGCCATTCTGGCCGGCGGTTGCTTTTGGTGCGTAGAGGCCGTGTTTCGTGAACTCCACGGAGTATTGAAGGTGGAACCCGGCTACTGCGGTGGCAACCGTGAAACCGCCGACTATCAACACGTATGTACGGGGCACACCGATCATGCCGAGGCCATACGGATCTTCTACGACCCCTCCGAGATCCGTTATGAAGGCTTACTCAATATCTTCTTCTCCGTAGCGCACGACCCCACGCAAAAAGATCGGCAAGGCAACGACCGGGGGCGCCAGTATCGATCCGCCATTTTTTATATGGACGATAAACAAAAGGAGGTCGCCCTGGCGACCATCGCGGACCTCGAAAAAGACAAGGTGTTCAAGGACCCCGTCGTCACGGAGGTCCTTCCGGCCCCGACCTTCTACGTCGCGGAAACCTACCATCACAACTACGCCGCCTCACACCCGGACCAATCCTATATCGCCCATGTCTCGACCCCGAAGGTCGAGAAACTCCGTCGCTACTATGTGCGCCTCCTGCGCGCCAAACCACTTCCCTAAAGGCCCCCCCATGAAAACTGATCAAAAGATCCGCCATTCCGCCTCAGGCTACGACCTATCCCCCCTTCCCGAGACCCTCTACGAGGAGCGCGTCCGAGGACTGAGCACCGAGGAACATCATGTCCTACTGAGCTCCGGCACCGAAGCGCCCTTTTGTGGCGGCCTACTCCACGAACACGGCCATGGGGTGTTTTCCTGTCGACTCTGCGAGCTACCCCTTTTCCGCTCCGATGACAAATTTGATTCGGGTACCGGGTGGCCGAGCTTTTCAGGGCCCATCGACTCAGACCATGTCACGCGCATACAAGACGTAAGCCACGGGCTGATCCGAACCGAGATCCGTTGTGCGCGCTGCGGCAGTCACCTAGGACATGTCTTTCCAGACGGCCCGCCGCCCACAAAGGAACGTCACTGCGTCAATTCCCTTGCCTTACGTTTTGGATAGATACGTCACGTAGACCGCATAAAAGGCTAGCGCCGCTAAGGACCAAAAGTCGTATATAAAAGGGCACGGCGCCCTCTACACTCAAGCGATCAGAGCCAAGGTAGATCGCCTATGTGGGTCTTTGTGAACGGTGTCAAACGGCCCATCCAAGCGACTCTCGATACCCCCATCCTCTGGGTCCTCCGTGAGGAATGGGGTCTTTACGGCAGCAAATATGGCTGCGGGATGGGGTTGTGTGGCGCCTGCACGATCCATCTCGACGGCGTCCCCATTCGCTCCTGTATCCGACCCATAGCAGAGGCCAACCACAAACACATCACCACGATCGAAGGACTCAGCCCAGACGGCAACCACCCGATCCAGCAGGCCTGGATCGCAGAAGACGTGCCGCAATGCGGATACTGCCAGTCGGGACAAATCATGAGCGCCGCAGCCCTCCTAACCCGCATACCGCAGCCAAGCGATACCGACATTAATAACGCCATGGCCGGCAATCTCTGTCGCTGCGGGACCTACCAAAGGATACGCCGAGCGATCCATCGTGCCGCGCGCATCACCTCCCCATGACCATGAACCGCCGCACCTTCTTTAAAGTAGGCAGCGCCGTGGCAGGCGGTTTGGTCCTTGCGCTCGATATCCGCGCCCAGGCAAAGGAGTCCGCATCAAAACGACACGCGGCACAAGAGGCGGCCTTCACCCCCAATGCTTGGGTACGCATTCTCACCTGCAACACCATCACCCTCATCGTCGATAAGTCCGAGATGGGCCAAGGGGTGATGACCGCACTCCCTATGCTGATCGCAGAGGAACTGGATGCGGATTGGGATGCCCTACGCATTGAACAAGCCCCCGCCGCAAAGGCTTATATCAATCCCGCCTTGGGACTTGAAGCCACGGGTGGAAGCTCCAGCGTCTCGTCAGGTTACCTCCCCTTGCGTTACGCGGGCGCGAGCGTACGACGCATGCTCTTAGAGGCCGCCCATCGTAAGACCGGTATAGCCGTTAAAAACATGCGCACCGCGCAAAGCCATATCCTCTTGCCCACGGGACGGCGACTGCCTTATGGGAGCGTGGCCGACACAGCCGCGCTCCTGCCCATCCCTAAACACCCCCCACTCAAGCGGGCTTCTCACTTTACGCTCATAGGCCGGCCGATCCCGCGTCTAGATACCCCGGCAAAGACACGGGGCCAGGCGGTCTTTGGTATAGACATCACAAGGCCGGGCTTACTGATTGCCGCGGTACAGCACAGCCCCACCTTAGGCGGACATCTCGAAGGCTTTGATGATCGATCCGCGCTCGAGATTCCGGGTGTCTTGCGCGTTCAGCGCCTAGGGCATGGGGTCGCTGTCATCGCGCAAGACACATGGACTGCCCAAAAAGGCCTCGTCGCACTCCGGTGTCGATGGAAGGCCGGGCCCCACGCCCACACATCCACCGCATCCATTCGGGAAGATTACAAAAACGCGAGCCATACGGAAGGCGCCGTAGCCGAGATCCGCGGCCTACCCCGCGCCACCATAGATAAGGCCCGCGTGATCATAGCGGCCGATTACGATATCCCGTTCGCCGCGCACGCGACCTTAGAACCCATGAATTGCACGGCCCATATCCACGATGGTCTTTGTGAAATATGGGTCCCGACACAAGCGCAATCCGGCGTACAAGCGATCGCGACGCGCCTGACCGGCTTCGCGCATGACCATATCATCGTGCATACAACGTTCCTCGGAGGAGGATTTGGTCGCCGCCTAGAGCAGGACTTCGTCTTGGAAGCGGTCCTCTTGGCGCAATCCCAACCCCATCCCATCAAGGTCTTCTGGTCGCGTAGCGAAGATATGACTCACGACTTCTATCGCCCGTTTAGTTACCACAGCCTTAAAGGCGCGCTCGATGACGAGGGGTATCCCATCGCCTGGTGGCAGAAAATCGTATCCGCCTCGCTGATGCGTCGCATGGACCCGAGCGCCATTCACAACGGTATAGATGACACGGCCGTCGACGGCGCGCTCGCCATGGCCTACCAGATTCCTCATATCGAGATCGACTATATTGAGCGCGACACACCCGTACCGGTCGGGTTTTGGCGATCCGTAGGCCATTCTTACACGGCCTTTGTCAAAGAGTCCTTCCTGGACGAATTAGCCTATGCGGGGCATAAAGACCCGCTCTCCGTTCGACAACGGCTATTGGCGCATGACCTGCGCCTCTTGCGTGTCTTGCAGGCGGCGGCAGACATCGCGGGCTGGAACCTACCCCTACCCCACGGTCAGGGACGGGGACTTGCTGTCCATCCGTCCTTTGGTAGTTACGTAGCACAGGTAGCACAGGTCACGATACGGTCAGGACGCATACACATCGACCGTATCGTATGTGTCTGCGACTGTGGTCTTGTCGTCAATCCCAATACCGTTACGGCGCAGCTGGAAGGGTCTATCGCATTCGGCCTCCAGGCCGCCCTCAAAGGCCCTATCACCTTGGAACATGGACGGATCCAACAAAGAAACTTTGATAGCTATCCCTTGCTGCGGATCGACGAGATGCCGGACATCGACATTCATATCCTGCCGAGCCTTGAAACACCCACGGGGATAGGGGAACCGGGCGTGCCGCCTGTTGCGCCCGCCATCTGTAACGCAATCTTCTCCGCAAGCGGCGTACGTCACCGTAGCCTCCCCATCTCGCTGGATTTATAGACATGAATTCCTTAGACACCCTTGAGGGAGGAGTCTTAAGCGCGATCGCGCTCTGGCAGGGACAGGGCCTTGGAGTCACGCTCGCGACGATCCTAAGAACCCATGGGTCCGCCCCCCATGAAGCCGGGACGCTCTATGCCATCAACGCGCGCGGTGAACAAATCGGGGCCCTTTCGGGCACATGCCTAGGCGCGTGGCTCAATCGCCATATCACTAATGGGCTTAAAGCCCCCCTCGAAACAATCAGAGTGGGCGAAGACGAGGGCATCAGGCTGCCTTGTGGTGGCACAATCGACATCCTTCTCGAAAAAGACCCGCCCCCTGCGCATATCGAGGAATGGCGTATGGCTTTGATTAATCGGGCCTGCATCCACCGCACAGTGGACATAGGCACCCGAGCCTACAAACTTTCACGCGCAAGGGTCTGGCAGAGGCCGCGCTTCGATGGGCGCGTCTGGGCTGCCACCTACGGACCCTCCTGGCGCATTCTCATCATAGGTGCCGGCGCGGTCAGCGCTCACCTCGCGCGCCTCGCGCTCATGCTCGACTTTTCCGTCACGATTAGCGAACCGCGCATCGAGATGAGAGAGGAATTTGATGAAGAGGGCGCCCTACTAACAAGCGCCATGCCGGATGACGCCGTCACTGCGATCCACCCAGACTTCCGTACCGCTATCCTAGCGCTCGCGCACGACCCGAGACTCGACGATCTCGGTCTCTGGGAAGCCCTGCAAACGAACGCCTTCTATATAGGCGCGCTAGGCTCCGTCAGTAGCCATCGGAAGCGGTGCACGCGCCTTGCGACATTAGGCATCCCCTCCGAACAACTAGAGCGCATCCACGGCCCGGCGGGTTTGCCTATCCTAAGCCGCACCCCAGTGGAAATCGCGGTCGCGATCGCAGGCGCCCTTATCGCCGAAAAACACCATGAACACCCCAGAAATCACGATCTCTCCCCTCCCCTTACCGAGGCATTTCAACATGATCACAGGACTCCTTCTTGCGGCAGGACACAGCCTCCGTTTTGGCTCCCAAAAGCTCCTTCAACCTCTCCATGATGGAAAATCCCTGGCAACCCACAGCGCACGCTCGCTACGCGAAGCGGTGGACCGAGCGGTGGCGGTCGTGCAGCCCACGGACTTCGCCTTAGCGGCAGAGCTACGCGAACAGGGCTTTGAGATCGTCTGTTGTCCCGAAGATCAAAACGGCCTTGGCGCCTCGCTTGCCTTTGGCGTACGCGTCACCGGCGGATCCATAGGGTGGCTTGTATCGCTTGCCGACATGCCCTATATAAAACCGAAAACCGCGCAGACTATCGCTGCACACTTACGCAAAGGGGTCATTATAGTTGCCCCTTATTTTGCGGGGCGACGCGGCCATCCCGTGGGCTTCGGGCGCGCGCTCGGACCCCAGTTAGGGGCTTTAACGGGGGACGCCGGGGCAGTCGCGCTCATCAAATCCCACCGCCACCTGCTAGTCAAAGTCCCATGCGATGATGCCGGCGTGCTTTTTGATATTGATACCCCAGAAGACCTCGCCGCAGCGCATGGTGCCCTCAACTTGCAACACACGCCCGTAAGGCTCCGGCTCTAAGGCTTACCGCGTGCTACACCCATGTCCCGGTAAGAGGGCGCGTAAGTTCCGCGAATACGAATGAGGCCCTTTGCTGCCTTCATCTTGAACCTGGCTTGAACCTGACCGGAAGACCATGAAGAAGCGTGAACACTTGTCCGCGCACTCCCCTTGCTAGGTGAGTTCCGAACCAGCCTTGCACCAGCAGGGGGTCTAGCGGACGGTTTGGTTGTAGATTTTTTGTTGCAGATGCACAATAGCATTGTCGCAGGCGTGGAAGACTTGGCAAAAACCAAGAGCGGCATGGAATTAATTGGTAGGGACGGAAGGTTCCAAACCTGATGCGAAAAATTCGCACCAATACGCTCAGTGAGATCGAA
>Ga0307375_10002357_pt1 | contig 19375 bp, 18 predicted proteins | sample TR1MG_FD_202531 | JGI IMG/M metagenome (GOLD analysis project Ga0307375, IMG submission 202531) | Soil microbial communities from Risofladan, Vaasa, Finland - TR-1 | ecosystem: Environmental > Terrestrial > Soil > Coastal area > Acid sulfate soil | place: Finland: Risofladan, Vaasa | collected...
CCCGAGTCCATCTGGCGATCGTACAGGCCCTCGAGCAGGAACACGGACCGGGGATCGAAGCCCCCGACGGCGCAGCGGCCGCAGAGCCGGCAGACGTAGTCGCCGAGCTCCGGGGCTTCGCGGAAGATCCGCTCGCGTTCCGCCTCGCTCATCGGCGAAAAGGACTCGGCGACTGCCAGGTCGGTCTCGAGCATCGCGGGGCTGTTCATGCCGGCCACGACCGAGGCCACGGGGAGGCTCAAGGCGTAGCGCAGGGCGCGCTCGGCCGAGCGGTGGAGATAGCCGTCGCCGAGGGCCTTCATGGCGAGCAGCCCGACTCCCCGCTCCCGGCAGAGCGGCAGCAGCTCGCCCTCGATCGTGGGAAAGTTGAAGCGGTCGAAGTAGTTGAAGCCCGTCATCAGCGCGTCGTAGCGGTGAGCGCGGACCGAATACAGAAGTCCGTCCGGCCTGCCGTGTCCGGTGATGCCGATGAAGCGGATCTTGCCGTGCTCCCGCGCCGCCACGGCCCCTTCGAGCGCGCCGCCGGGGCCCAGTATCGACTTCGCGTCCTCCTCGCTCTGCACCGCGTGCATGAACACGATGTCGAGCCTGTCGGTCTTCAGATTCCGAAGACTCCGCTCAACTTCCCGCAGGTAGCCCTCGCGGCTGCGCTCTGTGGTCTTGGTCGCGAGCGTGAACTCGTTCCGCCGCTTCGAGACGGACTCGCCGATCTTGCGCTCCGAGATGCCATCGCCGTACGAGGCCGCCGTCTCGATGTAGCTTCCGCCGCGATCGAGGTAGGCGTTGAGGAGCTTCGAGGCGTCGCCGCGCGGGATCTCGATGAGGTGGAAGCCTCCGAAGCCGAGGATGGAGACGTCGATGCCGGTGCTGCCGAGTTTGCGGGATTCCATGGGATCTGCCTTCCTTTTTTCCCTTTGTCGTTCACCTCGATTTTCGAGGTCGACTCGTCGGGGGCTCGCCCTCGCTTCGCGGCGGAGCGCCGGGCTCATTCAAGCGCTGTGGCCCAGCTGAATCCGGGAAATGCGGAACTCTCCACCTTCTGGCCCTTGCGGTGTTCCCTCACGGGGGCGAAGAGCGCTCCGTCGCGGATGTACTGGAAGATCGCGCCGGTATCGGGGTGGACGATCCAGTACTCCCGCACGCCGACGCGCTCGTAGAGCTCTTTCTTGATCCCGAAGTCCTTGCTGGCCGTCGACTCGGAGAGGACCTCGGCCACGAAGTCGGGGGCGCCGTGTATCCCGTCGTCGCGGATCTTCGCGCTCTCGCAGACGGCGAGGACGTCGGGCTCCACTACGGTGTCTTCCGAGTCTTTCTCCAGAAACACGTCCAGGGGTGCCATGAAGACCCGGCAGGGCTTGCCTTCGAGAAAATTCCCCAAAGCCCTGCCCAGATCGAAGGCCTGCGTCTGGTGCGGCACGCGGGGCGCCGGGCTCATGGCGTAGGCCGCTCCGGCGATGAGCTCCCAGCGCTCGCCCTCGGGCCAGGAGCGCCAGTCGGCCAGGGTGTAGCGCGCGTCGAGTCTCAGGGCGCTCGTGCCTTCGACCTTTGCCATGCTGTCCCTCCGGGGGAAAGTCTAGCGGAAAGATGCCGGCGACGCAATCGAAGGGCCCAGCCAGAGGATCGCGGTGACCAGGCGGGGGTAGAGCCTCGAGCCCAGGTCGGCTCCGCTCGAGGAGTCGACCTGGTCGGTGGCGGCGAAGTCGGCCGAGCCCGTGCGCAGCCAGCGGGCGTGGACGGCGTCGCGCATCGTGCGCTCGTCGACGATGCCGAGGACCTTTTCCGCGACGTACTGGTTGAGGAAGATCTTCGAGAGCCAGGTGTTCCCGCTGGTGGAGGAGAGCTTCCAGCCGCCCGAGACCGCGTCGAGGCAGACGCCGGGCTCGAGCACGGTGTCGAGGTGCCGCCTCAGGGCGCGCACGAGCTCGCCGTAGGGGCCGTCGGCGGCTACCGCCTCGGGCGCTCCGCAGAAGGCGGGGTAGGCGAGACCCTCGACCGCCGGGATGATGCGGGAGCGGTTGTCGCTCTCGAAGACCGCCGGGATGAAGAGCCCGTCCAGCATCCGGCCGGCTATCGTGCGGGAGGCCGCGCGGGCCGACTCGGCCGCGGCCTCGGACTCGGCGCCGGCCGCGCCGTCGATGCTCCGGAACAGCCGCTCCAGGCAGACGAGGGCGGACCAGCCCTTCACGGCGAGGTAGAGGTTGTTCCGCGCCTGGCCGAGGCTCAGGTCGAGGGAGTCGTAGGTGGTGATCTCCGAGCCCCCGGCGCAGCGGTCCGAGTCGCGGTCCATGACGCCGTCGGCGTTCCCGTCGCGGGCGCGGATCGAGTTCAGGCAGGCGGCCAAGGTGGCCCTCCTCCCCCTGGCCCAGGGCAGGTCGCCGGCGAGGTTGGCGTAGAGACAGGCCGAGATGACCCAGTTGAGCGTCTCCTCGTAGCTCATGAAGCTGAAGCAGTCCGCGAGGCCGGGCATCTCGTAGGCCGAGGTCCCCCTCGGGGAGAAGCAGTCGCCCACGCCCTGGTCGTGGGCGAAGGCGAGACCGAGCGAATCGGCGTAGGCCGAGCGCTCCTCGAAGGACTCCAGCTCGCCGCGGAGCGTCCAGGGCGAGAAGCGGGCCTCCCAGAAGGCCTGGTCCACGGTCAGGTCGAGGGTGTTCATCATCTGGTATTCGCCCTCGTTGACGACGAAGACGCTCTCGCCCGACTCGGCGAGGAGGAGCTCGGTGTTCGCGCAGTAGCTGTGCGCCGCATGGGCGATCAGGAAGCGCCGGTCCTCCGAAAGCCCCGAGGAGTCGAGGAGGGAGTCGACGGCCGCGGCCCGGAGCAGCGACTCGTCCTGATCGTCGAGGGCGCTCTCGAGCACGTCCTCCACGTCCCGGAAGAGGCAGCTATGGTAGGCGTGGGCGCCGAGCCCCGAAGTGACGACGCCGCCGCGGAAGACGCCGAGGGCGAGTACGTAGTCGGAGCGCTCGCCGGCGGGGATCGAGAAGCGCAGGCCGCCCTCGGAGGCGAGGCGGCGCAGCGGACGGTCGCCGTCGAAGGCGGCGTCCACCACGGACCAGTCCATCACCTCCTCGACGCCCTTCTGCGGCCGCATCGCGAAGCCGAAGGACGCCCCGCCGGCCATGCCGAGGAGCCCTCCGGCCGTGGAGTCGGAGAGCGGGCGGCGGATGCCCTGCATGCCGAAGAGTCCGGTCATGGGGCCCGAGCCCTCGCGGTTGTCGAAGCCGAGCTTGAGGAGCAGCGAGGGCCTGAGCGAGGCGCGGGCCGCGGCCGGAGACGCGGCCCGGGGGTCGGGCACCTCGCCGAAGAACGAGATGACGCCGAAGCTCAAGGAGCCGGCCTTCCATTCCTCTCCCGACAGCGAGACCCGGCGCTCGATCTCCTCGGCTCGGAACCGCGCCGCTCCGCCGTTCCCGTCCCGCCGGCTGCCGGCTTCCGGGGCCTCGCGGTAGGCGGCGGCGCCGAGGCCGAAGCTCGAGCCGGAGGAGAAGGGCAGGAGCCTCGGCTCGCCGCGGCCGGCGCGGTAGCCGACGAAGAGACCGGTGCGCGGGGGCCGCACGTCGCCGATGACGACTCCCGCGCCCCTTCCCAGGCGCCCGAGCGCGAGCGAGGCGTAGGCGCCCCAGATACCGTGAAGAGAGTAGTAATCGATTTCGGGCACGCGGACGGCCATGGCGATGATCCTTGCTGCGCCCCCGCGGGGCGGGATGTTGCCGGCATGATATCGCCCCGCGCGATCGGCGCTCATCGGGGGAGAGGCCGTAATTTGCATCGGCCGTTTTACCTATGCGTCCGCGCTTCGCATAGGTAAAACGGCCGATCCCATCATGCGGTGTTTACCCTATTTCGGAAAGGCCGAAGCGGGTTTACCCTCCCAGGGAATCGCGCGGCCGCCAGAGCCGTCCGAATTCCGGATCGAGGAGGAACATCGCAATGAAGAAGCGAAGCATCTTCGCGTTAGTCGCTCTCATACTCGGCATCCTTTCCGCGTCGTCGGCCTTCGCCCAAAAGGTGACGCTGACGGTCTGGGGCCGCGACATCCCCGACGACGGGGCCGACCACGCCTATATCAAGGCGCTCATCTCGGGTTTCCAGGCCAAGTATCCGGACATCCGGCTCGAGTACATCGCCCTGGGCGATCCGGGGCTCATGGACAAGACGAAGATCACGATGGGCGCCGGCTCCGGCCTGCCCGACATCTTCCAGACCTGGGGCGGCTCCGTCATGGGCGGCTACGCCGACGCCGGGCGCCTCCTCGACCTGACGCGGGAGCTCAAGAACGTCCCCGGCAGCGCCGCGGCGCGGGCGGCCATGACCTGGAAGGGCAGGATCTACGGCGTGGCGCCCTTCTTCGCGGTCGCCGGCGTCTTCGTCAACGAGGGCATCTTCGAGAAGTACGGCCTCTCGATGCCGAAGACCGTCGAGGGCTTCGGCCCGCTCTGCGACACCCTCCTGGCCAAGGGCATCCAGCCCTTCGCCTGCGGCGAGAAGGACAAGTGGCCCGGCCTCGCCCTGTACATGTACCTGACCAACCGCTACGGCGGCGACGCCTCGGCCCGCGCGGCCTCCCGCAAGCTCGCCTACGACTCCCCCGCCTTCGTGAAGGCGGCGCAGCTCTACCAATCGTGGATCAAGAAGGGCTACTTCGGCGCCACCCCCCTCGGCGAGGGCTACGGCGACGCCCAGCAGCTCATGGCCACCGGCAAGGCCGCGATGCACATCACCGGCTCCTGGATGTGCGCCCAGTACGCCAACCCCGATTTCACCGACCAGAAGATCGGCTTCTACGCCTTCCCCGGCCTGGCGCAGGGCGGCGTGGGCACGGTCAGCGACGTCATGGGCATGACCGACATCGGCTTCGCGGCCACGGCGGCCGCGGCCTCCAAGAAAGACGCGGTGGTCAAGTTCCTGACCTACGCGATGAGCCCCGAGGCCTGCGCCGCCGAGCCGGGACGCATCTGCTCGGTGCCCGGCGTCAAGGCCCGCAACCCGATCACGGCCCAGGCCGCCGCGGTCTTCGCCCAGGCCAAGACGGTCACCTTCTGGTGGGACCAGGACCTGCCTCCCTCGGTCACCTCTCCGCTCACCGACACGATCCAGAAGTTCTTCCTTCCCGACACCGACGTGAGGAAGGACCTGGCCTCCTTCGAGGCGCTCTGCGTCCAGAACATCGGCCCGGTGAAGTGACTGCCCTGAAGCCGCGGAGAATCGAAATTGAGGGGACTGTAGCGACGTGAGCGCGCACGACATCGAAAACCACGGCCGCGGCGGAGGGCGGAAGACGAGGGCTCGCGATTGGAAGCGCGGCGCCTTCGTCTTCCTCTGCGTCCTGCCCGCCTTCCTCTTCCTGGCGGTCTTCCTGTACTACCCGATCGAGGAGACCTTCCGCATCTCGACCACCAAGTCTCTGGGCCTGGGCCCGGAGATCTACATAGGCCTGGAGAATTACCGCAGGCTCCTCGCGAGCCAGGAGTTCCTGGCCGGGCTCCTCCATGTCTTCACCTGGGCCTTCTGGAGCGTCGTCATCCAGCTTCCGCTCGCCTTCGCGGTGGCCTTCCTGCTCAGCTACTACTCGAATCGCTTCACCGGCCCATTGAAGTCCATCTTCTACCTCGCGAACGTCCTGCCCTCGGCCATAACCGCCATGCTCGGGAAGTTCGTCTTCGCGCCGAACTACGGGATGATCGCCAGCTTCGCCAAGCATATCGGCTGGAAGTGGCTCGGAGGCGTCGACTTTCTCGGCGATCCCCGCCTCGCCTTCTGGGCGGTGTTCGCCGTGGCCACCTGGGCCTACACGGGCTTCCCGATCATCTACCTCATGGCGAGGATCGAGCAGATGCCCAAGGAGCTGCGCGAGGCGGCCGAGCTCGACGGAGCCTCGCCCTGGCGCTACGCCAGGAGCATCGTCCTGCCCGACCTGGGCTACCCCCTGCGCATCCTCGCCGTGCTCTGCACGGTCGGCAGCCTCAAGCTCTTCGACTTGCCCAACATGATGACCACGGGCGGGCCGGGCTACGCGACCGAGACCCTCGGCATCATGCTGTACCGCCGCGGCTTCATCGACTGGGACTATGGCCTGGCCGCCGCCATCGGGGTCGTCATATTCCTGCTCTCGCTCCTCATGACCGCGGCCGAGCTTTCGATCGGCGCGCGAAGGGAGAAGATCGCATGAGCGCTTTCCGCACGAGGCACGGCGCCTCGGAGATCGCCGCGACGGCGATTCTCGCCGTCCTGGCCCTCGTCGTGATCCTCCCCCTGGTCATGCCCCTGCTCTTCGCCTTCAAGACCCAGCTCGAGTTCTCGTATCATCCCTGGGCCCTGCCCAAGCGCCTCCTGGTCATCAACTTCGTCGAGGCCTGGAAGGCCGTGCGCATCGATCAGGGCCTCGCGAACACGCTCATCGTCAGCCTCGGCGCCATAGTCTGCACCCTCCCGCCGGCCGCGCTGGCCGGCTACGTCTTCGCCCGCTACCGGAGCCGGGCCACGGAGATAGCCTTCTACGCCATCCTCGTCGGCTATTTCGTGCCCGCCCAGATGGTCCTCGTCCCCCTGTACAAGATGGAGGTCGCGGTAAGGCTGAACAACACGCTCTACGGCCTCTTCCTGCCGATGGCGGCCTTCGGCATACCTTTCTGGATGATGATCTACCGCTCCTTCTTCAAAAGCCTGCCGGGCGAGCTGGCCGAGGCCGCCCGCATCGACGGAGCGGGACATTCGGCGACCTTCTTCCGCGTCATGCTCCCCCTGGCCCGGCCGGCCACGGTCCTGGCCCTCATCCTCGTCTTCATAGGGGCCTGGAGCGACTACCTCCTCTCGCTCATCCTCCTCTCGGACCAGCGGCTTTTCACGATGCAGCTGCGCGTCGCCTCCTTCCTCAACGCCTACGGCACCGACCGCATGCCGCGCTACGCGGCCGCGGCCATCATCTCGGCGGCGCCCACGGTCATCCTCTACATAGTCGGTCACCGCTGGATCATCCGCGGCACGCTCGCCGGGGCGGTCAAGGAATAGCGGACGCGGCCGATGGACCGCGGGGCTCGACCGCGGGGGGTGGTGCGGGTATCCTGGGGGCGATGGATGACGAGGAAATGACGAAACCGAAGGCCGCGCCGGTCATCGGCTTCCTGGCCGCGCGCTTCGACGAGGCCTACCAGCACGCCGTGTGGCGCGGCGCCGCGCGCGAGGCCGAGCGCCTCGGCGCGGGCATCCTCTTCTTCGGCGGCCAGCGCATCGGCAGCCCCGTGGGCTTCGAGGCCCTCGACAACATCGCCTTCGACCTCGCCGCGCACAGCGCCGTGGCCGGGCTCGTCGTCATGTCGAACGTCATCGGAACCTATATCTCGAGCCGGGAGCAGCTCGATTTCCTGAGGCGCCTCGACCGGGCGAGCGTCATCACCATCGGCATCGAGTTCCCCGACATCCCGAGCGTCCGCGTCGACGCCTCGGGCGGCATGAGCGCGATCGCCGAGCATCTCGCCCTGGCGCACGATCGCAGGCGCTTCCTCTTCCTCGCCGGTCCGCGGGGCCATCGCGAGGCCGAGGCCCGCCTGGCCGAGTTCCGTCGCGCCCTCGGCCGCATCGCCGGGGCGGGCCTCTGGAGCGGAGAGCCCCTCGAGCTGATCCACGCCGACTTCATGGAGGAGGAGGCCCGCGCCGGAGTCGCGCGCTTCCTCGACGCCGGAGGAAAGGCCGACGCCATAGTCGCCGCCAACGATCTCATGGCCGTGGGCGCCCTCCGGGCCCTGGCGGAGCGCGGCATCGAGGTTCCCCGCGAGGTCTCGGTCACCGGCTTCGACGACACGGAGGACAGCCGCTTTTCCGTGCCGCCCCTCACGACGGTGCGGCAGCCCGCGGTCGAGCTGGGGCGCCTGGCCGTGAGGCGGCTCGCGGCCCAGCTGGGCCTCGTGCCGGCCCCGGCCGCGCCCCGGCCGCGCGTCTCCTTCGTCGTGCGCGAGTCCTGCGGCTGCTGCCGCGCTCCCGGAGACGGCCTGGAGGACGAGCTCGAGGACGGGGCAGGAGGGGCGGAGCCTTTCGGCGAGCCCGCCCGCTTCGACACGCTCGCCGCGCTCTCGGCCGAGGTCAACCGCGAGATCGGCGCGGGCGGAAACCCCGCCCGCCTGCGCCGCTCGGCCTTCGAGCCCGGGCTCCGCGCCGACGCCCTCCTCGCGATCGCCGACGGCGAACGCCGCTTCCTCGCCTCGCAGCGCTTCTCCGCCGAAAGGCGGGCCTCGGTGCTCGGCGAGATCGAGGCCTCGCTCGTCTCGTCCTTCGCCATGGAGGACATCCTCGGCCAGATAGCCCGCGGCACCCGCGACCTGGGCATCTCGGGCTGCTGGCTCTGCCTCTTCGAGTCCCGCGGCGCCGCGCCCGAGTGGTCCAAGCTCCTCCTCGCCTCGGACGGGAAGGGGACCCGCATCCTCGCTCCCTACGGGCTGCGCTTCCGCACGGCCGAGCTCGTGCCCGGAGGCCTCCCCGGGGCCTGGAGCGCCTACGTCTGCGAGCCCCTGCGCTTCGGGGAGGACCGGCTCGGCTACCTCGTCTGCACCGCGGACTCGACCGACCGGCGCATGTACGACGCCCTGCGCGACCAGGTCTCGAGCGCCCTGAAGGGAGCCATGCTCATGGCCGCGGAGCGGGACCGGGAGCGCAGCCTCGAGCGCAACGTGCGCATCCGCACCCTCGAGCTGTCGAACGCCAACGAGCGGCTCGTCCAGGAGGTCGCCCGGCGGAAGGTCCTCGAGCGCGAGCTCCTCGAGGTCTCGAACGGGATCATGAGCAAGATCGGCCAGGATATCCACGACAATCTCTGCCAGGACATGGCGGGCCTGGGCATCATGGCGACGGTGCTCGAGCGCAAGCTGCGCCGCGCGGGCCTGGACGCCGAGGCCGAAGAGGCCGCGGTCCTCGCGGCCGGCGCCGGCCGGACCGCCGAGCGCGCGAGGGACATAGCGCGCGGACTCTACCCGGCCGAGCTCGAGGCGCACGGCCTTCCGTCGGCGGTCGAGCGGCTCGTCCTGGCGGCTCGCGAGCGGGGCGGCTCCCGGCTGCGCTTCGAGCTGAGCCCCGGCTTCGCCGTCCGCGACTCGGAGCGGGCGCTCCAGATCTACCGCATCGCGCAGGAGGCGCTGACCAACGCCCTGCGCCACTCCCGGGCGAAGGAGATCAAGGTGGGCCTCTACATGGACCGCGAGAGCCTGACCGTCGAGGTGAGCGACGACGGCCTCGGCATGCCGCCCCTCGGGCGGGAAGGCGGCGGCATGGGGCTGCACATACTCAAGTACCGGGCGAGCGTGCTCGGGGGCGAGCTGCGCATCCGCTCGCGCGAACCGGGCACGACCGTGACCTGCAGGATACCGAGGTAGAGGCATGCCGCTGAGACCGGGCTTCATCACCGTCGACGACCATCCGCTGTACCGGCACGGCGTCTCCATGCTCGTCGGCGAGGAACTCAGGCTCGAGTGCGTCGGCGAGGCGGGCAGCGTGCCCGAGGCGCTCGAGCTCCTCGCTTCCGCCCGCCCGCGGCTCGCCATCGTGGACATCTCGCTGCAGGGACAGAGCGGGCTGGAACTCGTCCGCACCATCAAGGCCGAGTATCCCGAGACTGCCGTCCTCGTCGTGTCCATGCACGAGGAGAATCTCTACGGCGAACGCGCCCTCAAGGCGGGGGCGCGGGGATACGTCGTGAAGCACGACAGCCCCGCGGTCCTGCTGGACGCGGTGCGCACGATCCTGGAGGGCCGCATCGCCGTGAGCGACGCGTTGCGCGAGCGCATGCTGGAGGGCATCGCCGGAGGCCGGACCGCCGCCGAGCCGGTGACCCGGCTCTCCGACCGCGAGCTCGAGGTGTTCACGCTCATCGGCAAAGGCTGCGGGGCGGCCGAGATAGCCGAGCGCCTCGGCCTCTCGGTGAAGACCGTCAACGCCTACCGCGACCACATCAAGGACAAGCTGGCTCTGTCGAGCGCCGCCGACCTGCGCAAGTACGCGGTCGAGTGGGGCTCCCGCTCCGAGCGCGACACCTGAGGCGGAGCGGGCCGCGGCTTCGCCTCGGCCCGCCTGGACGCGCGGCCCGCCCCGGCCTCCTAGCCTCTCCCGTCGAGGCCGTGGATGTAGACCTTGCCGCGCAGGAAGGAGACCACCGCCGCGACTATCGAGAGGCCGGCCGCTCCGATGAACGTGACCTTGAGACTGGCCATGAAGGCGGGCGCCATGAGCGAGGGGAAGAACTCCTTGCCCAGCACCAGGCTCTTCGTGGCGGCGGGCAGGCGGCCGAGCACGTCGGGCGGCAGGAGCTGCTGCATGGGATTGTAGCCGAGGAAGGCCGCGAAGAGGGCGCCTGTGGGCGGCAGCCGCGACACCTGCTCGGCGACCGCCAGGGGGATGCCCGCCGAGACGAGGCCCGTGAGCAGGGCGGAGGGCAGCTTGGAGGCCAGGCCGATGATGACCATGCTGAAGAAGAGCGACATGCTCACCAGGGCTCCCGCGTTCTGGATCGTGGCGCGCATGCCGGAGGCGACGCCGCGGTACTCGGGCGGGATCGAGTTCATGATGGCCGACATGTTGGGCGAGGTGAAGAGGCCCATGCCGAAGCCGACGAGGACCAGGATGAGCATGAAGGGCAGGTAGGTGAAATCGACCGGCAGATCGGCGAGGAGGAGGAAGCCCGCGGCGAGGACGACGAGGCCCGCGGTGGCCAAGCCGCGCGAACCGAGCCGGTCGGACAGGGTGCCGGAAAGCGGACCCATGATGAAGAACCCCACGAGCATGGGCGACATGTAGATGCCGGCCCAGAGGGGCGTATCCGCGTAGTTGTACCCGTGCAGGGGCAGCCAGATGCCCTGCAGCCAGATGATGAGCATGAAGGTCAGTCCGCCCTGGGCTATCGCGTAGAGGAAGCCGCTCACGTTGCCCGCCGTGAACATGCGGATGCGGAAGAAATCCAGGCGGAACATGGGGTCGTGCGTCCTGCGCTCGATGAGGATGAAGGCCGCCAGCAGGAGGAGCCCCGCCGCGATGCCGCCGACGACAAAGGGACTCTCCCAGCCCATGGGCGAGGAGCCGTAGGGCATGATGCCGTAGGTCAGGGCGACGAGGAGGACTATGAGGCCCACGCCGAAGGTCGCGACGCCCGGGAAGTCGAGCTTCTGGCTCTTCGTGAGGACTCCGGTCTCCTTGAGCTTCAGGTAGGCCCAGATGGTGCCGGCTACGCCCACCGGCACGCTCACCAGGAATACGAGGCGCCAGTCGATCACGGCGAGGAATCCGCCCAGGATGAGGCCGATGAGGGAGCCCGAGATGAAGGCTATCTGGTTGAGCCCGAGGGCCATGCCCCGCTGGAGGGGCGGGAAGGCGTCGGTCAGGATGGCGGCGCTGTTGGCGAAGAGGAAGCCGCCGCCCACCGCCTGGAGCATGCGGAAGATCACCACCTCGAGGGCGCCCGCGTTGCCGCGGCTCGGCGTGAGGAAGAGGAGAATCGAAGCCGCCGTGAAGATGGCGAAGCCGAGGTTGTAGAGCTTGACCCTGCCGTAGATGTCGGAGAGCCGGCCGAAGGATACCAGGAGGGTCGCCACGATCACCGAATAGCCCATGAGGATCCACAGGAGGTAGGTAGCCTCGTTGGGAGCCAGCGGGTTGATCCCCAGCCCCACGAAGATGGCGGGGAGGGAAATCATGACGATGTTGTTGTTGATGGAGGCCATCAGCGTGCCCAGGGTCGTGTTGGAGAGGGCGATCCACTTGTAGCCCCTCTGCGAGTAACCCGTCTCAGAGTTGCCCGTCTCAGACCCGCGCCCGGCTGTCGCTTCGGACTTGGCGCCTGTCGCTGCTTCTTTGCTCACCTTGTTCCCATGCCTTTCCTTGTCCTTGCGCCGCCCTCGGCGACGGCGCCGCCCTCGGCGACGGCGCTGCCCTCGGCGACGGCGCTGCCTGCCGCCGAGGGCGGACTCCGCCGTCGGCTCTCCGACGCGATGGTCGGCCGCAGGTCGGCCGCCGCGAGTTCGTATGCTGTCATGGTGTGAATATCCACGTACAACCGAGCTGGCTTCATGTTCGGCATCGAGAGGCCCCAGAACGGGCCGGCGACCGCATAGGACAGAATGTTGCTTTAAGCTACTACTTTGGCCCGCGAGGGGCAAGCCGCTCTCCTCGTCCTAGACCTTCGCGAAGCGCTTGCGCATCGCGAGCGCGAAGTTCACGAGGGAGATCAGGACGGGAACCTCGATGAGCGGGCCGATGACCGTGGCGAAGGCCTGCTGCGAGCCGATGCCGAAGATGGCCACGGCCACCGCGATGGCCAGCTCGAAGTCGTTGGAGCCTGCCGACAAGGAGGCCGTCACGGTCTTCTCGTAGCCCATGCCCATTCGCTTGGCGACGAAGAAGGTCGAGAAGAACATGACGAGGAAGTAGCCCAGGAAGGGTATGGCCACCCGCAGCGCCTGGAGCGGAAGCTGGATGATCGCCTGCCCTTTCAGCGAGAACATCACGAAGATCGTGAAGAGGAGGGCGATCGGCGTGATCCACGAGATGCGGGGGACGAAGCGCTCGCGGTACCAGGTCTCGCCCCTGCTCCCGGCGAGGACGAGCCGGGACAGCACGCCCGCCGCGAAGGGGATGCCCAAATACACGAGCACGGTTCCGGCTATCTCCCCGATCGACACGCCGACCACGGAGCCCGAGAGGCCGAACAGGGGCGGTAGCACCGTGACGAAGACGTAGGCGTAGACGGAGTAGAACAGCACCTGGAAGATCGCGTTGAAGGCGACGAGACCCGCGGCCAAGTCGGTGTCTCCGGCCGCGAGATCGTTCCACACGAGGACCATGGCTATGCACCGCGCGAGACCGACGAGGATCACGCCCGTCATCAGGGCGCTCTGGTCGCGCAGGAAGAGAATGGCCAGGAGGAACATCACGACCGGCCCGATGAGCCAGTTCTGGACGAGGGAGACCGAGATCAGCCGCGGATTGGCGAAGACCTTGGGCAGGAGAGCGTAGCGCACCTTGGCCAGGGGCGGGTACATCATGAGGATTAGCCCGACCGCGAGCGGGATGTTGGTCGTGCCCACCTGGAAGCGCGACCAGAAAGCGGCGATGCCCGGCCAGAGGTAGCCCACGCCGAGACCGAGGGCCATCACCAGGAAGATCCAGAGCGTCAGGAAGCGATCGAAGAACGAGAGTCGGGGAGCGCCGGCCTTGTCCATGAAGAACTCCTTCTCGATTGTGGTCTCTGCGCTTTCTACGCGGCGAATAGCTCGCCGAAGAGTCGCCGAAATCGATCCACGGCATCCCGATCGATGCAGTAGCACACCCGCGGGCCGCTGACCTCGCCGATGATCAGGCCGGCTTCCTTGAGGATCCGCAGATGCTCGGAAACGGTGGACTGGGCGAGCCCGACCTGGACGACGATGTCGCCGCAGACGCAGGCGGTTCTCTGCGCCAGGATCCGCAGAATCTGAATCCGCGCGGGATGGGCGATCGCCTTGGCGAAGGCGGCCAGCTCCTTGTCGGTCTCTTTGGGCGTCACGGGGATTAGCTCACCCGTGGGCGATCTGCAGTCCGTAAAGCATTTCTTATCGTCCATCGACGATATGATAGTTCTCCCGCGCCGGATTGTCAAGAAAGCCTATGTCAAGGCAACGCGATGCACGGCCGCGCTCGCCGCGGGAATCGTTCGCGCCGTGCCGGCTTCAGCGGATGAAGAGCGAGAGCCCCACTCCCCCCAGGATCACCCACAGCACATCGACGCGGAGCATGAGCGCGGCGAAGGCCGCGCCGGCCACGATCGCGCGGGGAAGGTCCCAGGAGACCGCGAAGCCCATGCGCAGCGCCACGCTGAGCATCAGTCCGACGAAGGAGCAGAGGACCCCGTCGATGGCCCTTCGGAAAAGCCGAAGGGCATTGAGTTTCGCGAAGAAGGGCGAGATCAGGATGACGAGGACGAAGGACGGAAAGAAGATGCTTGCGCTGGCGACGATGGCGCCCCAAGGGCCCTGGAGCAAGTAGCCGACGAAGGTGGAGGTGATGACGATCGGTCCCGGCGTAACCTGGCCGAGCGCGATGCCGTCCATGAAGGTATGCGGACTCATCCAGTGCCGCAGGTCCACGACTTCGTGGAGCATCAGGGGAACGGAGCCGAATCCGCCGCCATAGGCGAAGAAATCGACCTTCATCATGAGGAGCGATAGGTCGAGCAGCTTTCTGTCGACGAGAAAGAAGATGATGAGGAAGACGAGGGCGGCGCCGATGACGATCCACAGGGCCGCCGGCACCGAGGGCCTGCTTCCGGGCGCCGCGGATTTTTGCGCCTGGGGGCTCGTCCGTTTCAGGATGAGTCCCAGAGCGGCCGAGATCGCTATGACCCAGACGGGCCCGAGGCCGAACCAGAACAGCGCGGCGGCGGCGGCCGCTATCGAGAAGTCCTGCCATCGCTTGAGGTAGGACTTCCCGAAGCTCCAGGCCCCGTAGGCCATCAGGGCGACGATGAGCGCCCGCAGACTTCCGAACAGGGCCGCGACCAGGGGCACGGCATCGAAGGAAGCGTAGAGGGCGGATAATCCCAGCATGAGGAGGAAGGCCGGGAGAATGAAGCCCAGGTAGCAGGCGAGGGCGCCCGGGACCCCGCGCAGTTTCAAGCCGACATAGGCGCAGACCTGCATGCCTGTCGCGCCGGGTATGGTCTGGCAGAGAGCCATGCCTTCGCGGAAGCTTTCCTTGTCGATCCATTTCTTCTTCTCGACCGCCATGGTGCGGATATGGGCTATCGCGGCGGGGCCTCCGAATGCGGATATCCCGAGTTTCAGAAAGCTGAAAAACAGCCGCGGGAGCGAAGGGACGGCCCGAGCTGTCGCCGCTTTCGCCATCTCTGCTTCCGCCATCCCCGCTTTCGCCGCCGCGGCCTCTGCCGCGGGAGAAGTGTCGGGTCCGAGTGAGGGCTTGTCCATGTGATATCCTTTCAATCCATCCAGCGTTGCGGGCCCTTGGCAAGTTCCAGGGCCAGTATCCGCTCGAGCTCGCCGCGCTCGGGCACCTCGGCCTGACAGACCATGACGCCGTTCACGAAAAGGCTCGGCACCCGCTTGAACTTGCCCTTGTCCTGGTAGCCCTTGGTCGGGGTGGAGCCCGGCTGCTCTCCGGCGAGATAGACGTCGACGAGCAGCTCGCCGGGATGCGCGGCCTGGAGTTCGTCGAGCATGGCGAGGATGATCTCGCACTTCTCGGTGGGCGGGCTCGCGATGAGGGCCTCGACGCGCATCCGCCGTTCGCTCACGCCAGGCCTCCCAGGAGCTCCGCGACGGTCGCGGCGAGGTACCCGGGCAGGGCCGAACCCCGCGCGAGATCGGCCGCCTGGTCCGGGCTCAGGCCGCGGGCCGCGGCTGCGAAGGCGTCGATGCTGCCGACCTCCGGCAGGAGAAAGTCGCCCCGCAGCTCGAGGGCCGCAATGACCCCGGCCTCGAGGGTCGCGCCGAGCGTCACCACACCCGTGCGCGAGCGGCCCGAGACGCTGCGCCTGAAGCGCGGCGCGGGCCGGAAGGTCCACTCGGGCCTGCCGTATTTTCGTTCGAGGAGGGTCTCGGCCAGCCGGGCTTCCCCGGCGCCGAGATCGCCGGGAACGAAAGAATACCCCGAGGCGGCGGCGAGCTCGGGTACGAGGGCTTCGGCCAGGAGCTCGGGCGAGACGCTCCGGTCGGCGGCCTCGGCGAGATTGACGACCCGCTCGCGCACGCCCGTGAAGCCGCGGCCGGCGTATTTGAGGGCCGAGGGCCTGAGCAGCTCGGCCATGCGCCCCAGGTCGCAGGAGACGAGGAAGCTGCCCGAGTGGACGAAGGCCGAGTACTGCTGGAGCTGGGCCGAGCCGTAGACCTTCCTGCCGCCGATGGTCACGTCGTTCAGGGGCGAGAGCTCGGCCTCGACGCCGAAGCGGGCCAGGGCGCGGATCGCGGCCTTTCCGAATAGCGCGTACAGCTCGGCAGGGTCGCCCAGGCCGAGCCGCCTGAAGAGCTCGTCTCTGGGGAAGAACAGCGAATAGCAGAGAGTACCCTCGTCCTGATAGACGGTCCCGCCGGGGTTGTGGCGCCGCACGACGGGCACGCCGAGCTCCCGGGCCCGCCCGAGGTCGATGTCTTCCTCCGGCCGCTGGAACAGGCCGAGCCACAGGGCGGGGACTGAGCGCCGAATCCTGAGCGTGGGCGGCGCCTCGCCGGAGTCGACCGAGCGGAGCAGCGCCTCTTCCATCGCGAAGTGCCGAGCGGCCTCGCGCTCGCCGTCGAAAAGCAGACGGGCCTTCATGCGCCGCTCTCCGCTTCCCCGCCGCCCGCGGCCGGATGGTAGGGGCATCGCTCTCCCTTGCAGTCGGGCTTCGAGGCCGAGAAGGAGCAGACTATCCGCTCGCGGCGCATGGCCGCGGCCGCCTCCAGCCTGTCGCCGAGGATCTCCAGGGCGCCTTCGAGCGCCGCGTACACCGCTTCGGCGCAGCAACGCCTGCCGCCGGTGCGGGCCAGGCGGCCGAGCGCCGCGGAGACCGCGCCGAGGGCCAGGCCGCGGTCCTCGCTCTCTATGTCCAGGGCGAGGACGGCCGAGGCAGCGGCCCCCGCTCCCACGCAGGCTCCGCAGGCACCGGAGAGGTAGCAGGAGCCCGAACCCATCGCTACGCCGCGCCTGACCGCGGCCAGGATGCGTGCCTCGCTCCCCTTCCAGGCTCCGGCGTTCCTGAGCGCGATAAGGAGCGAGAGGGGCGGGATGGCGTGGAAATCGGGGCCGTAGGTCTCCTGGCGCATGGCGGGGTGGGCCATGAGCAGTTCGGCGAGGGCGAAGGGATCTTTCCCTCCCAGGGAGCCGACCACTCTGCCGGGCAAGTCCTTGGCCGCGGCCGTCCTGCAGTCCTCGCAGAGCCAGTGACCCTCGGGGCAGCGCCAGGGCGCGAGGCCTCCCCGGCCATAGGAGCCGTCCTCGGCGCCGCAATAGGTGCAGGCAGCCCTCTCGTCGCGGCGTACCAGAGTGGAGCCGCAGATCGGACAGCGAAACGCAGGTACGGGCATGCCGCTTCCCTTCCTACAAGAGCTCGGCGACGGTCTCGAGTTCGGCGCGATGATCCGCGGCGATGCGCCCGGCGATTCGCCGCAGCACCCCTATGGTCTTCGGACTCGCGTCGTCTATGGGACACTCGCGGGGGTCGATCGCCGCGTTGAGCCTGATGTAGCGCAGGCCGGGTATGCGCCGCAGCTGGTGGTTGGTCGCTTCGTTCTGCCCGGAGGCGAACATGGCCCAGAGGGGGACGCCCTTGACGGGATTGACCCAGCCGAAGTAGCCCCAGGAGCGCATGTCCTTGTACGAATAGCCGACCTGATCGCGGCCGGTGCCCAGCGCGAGGATCAGGAACTCGCGCTCCTCGGGGAAAATTTTCGTCGCCTCGACGTAGGCGAGCATCGCGGGATTGTTCGCGAAGAGGGCCCCGTCCACGAGACAGCAGGTCTCCCCGTTGGCCGGGACCGGCTGGATCCGCGCCGGCGGAAAATAGGTCGGCGCCGCGGTCGTCGCGCGGGCGGCGTCGCGCATGTAGAAGTCGAGGTCGTCGGCCCATTCCTCCCGCGGAGGGCGATTCTTGATGCACCGCGGCTCCATCTTCTCCGGATCGAAGCTGGTGACCAGCAGATTGGTCAGACCTTGCCGCATGGTGACATCGCCGAAGGTCTCGGCGAGCACGCCTTCGATGCCGGCTCCGGAGTACTTGTTCTTGATCGCCTGCATGGCCTCGCGCCATCCGACGTGGGATGTGGGCGGGAATATCTCGACGCCGCGACGCTCGTACAGGTCGACTATCCGATCGACCGACAAGGCCGGCCGCCACACTGAGGGATCAGCCGCGGCGGAAACATCGGGCAGAGCGAGACCGAGCGTGATGAGCGCTCCCGTCGAGGTGCCCGCCATGAGGTCGAAGGCCGTGCCGAGCGGCCGCTCCTTCCCCTTGCGCCGAAGCTGAACCTCGAGCTCGCGAAGGATGAGCGCGGGGATGAGGCCCCTGATCCCGCCGCCATCGATGGAAAGTATCTTGACCATTGACTGTGTTTTCTCCCGAAACTCCGGTGCAGCCTTCGTACAGGATACTACCGGTGGCGCATACCAGCGATTCCGGCCGAACCGGCCGGAAAGAGGCGAGGCTCTCCCTGACCGCCAAATCAGTCGAGAGAGCTTCGTCTGTCATTCGTTCGGTGCGGCGGCGGGCAAGGACTTGTCCGCCGCCGAATCCGCCAATTCCATCACTGACCCCTTTTTTGCCTGATAGACCATGACACCCTTCCGCAGGAATACGTCGAGCGCATCCGTGCGGATATCGCCCGTCACGAGCGCGTCGAACGGGTGAATCTCGGAAACCATCAGATCGGCCAGAGCCTTTCCGGTGGGATCCTCCGGAAACGGGTTCGCGATGGCATCGAACCTGCCGTTCTCGTGGACGACGACGACTTGCCGGCTCGCCGCGAAGCTGTCGTCGATCCATGCGCCGAGACCGGCCCCCTTGGCGGTGACAACTACGACCATGACGGCCGCGCCTATTCGCCTACCAGGTTCTTGATGGAATCCACGGCCTCCTCGGTGCTCATGTTCCTGATATCCACGCCGTGGATGTGCTCTTTCGAGAAGTGCGAGGCATCCATGGCATCCCGGAACATCTTGACCTGCATGGTGGGATCGCAGGCGGCCACGTACAGTTCGTCGGTCTCCCCTCCCGTCAGAAGCGTAGTAAGGAATTTATCTCCGTCGGTGGCGCAGAGCTGGGGATGGATGGCGACGTAGTCGACGAGCTTATCCCGGCGGATGGCATTGCCGACGTCGAAAATATTCATCTGCTGAAACGATGGGCAGTTCCCCTGGCACACACACAGTAGCAAGCCTTTCTTGGCCATTTTCCTCTCCTGTTCCCTGAAGACTTGGAATGAGTCGCGATCCGTCGGCGAGTCAGTTGTCGCCGAAATAGCTGATCGCCTCTACGGGACAGATCTTCGAGCAGCCGCGGCAGAACTCGACGCAGGCGCCGGGGTTCGCCACCTCCGGGGCCGAATCGCCGGCCTTGTAGACGCCGTGGGTGCAGAAATCGAGACACGTGTCGCAGTTGCTGCATGTGCCCGCATCGATGATAGGATACCAGTTCGCAGCCATATATGCCTCCATCCGGATGCGTTGACCGATGCCGTCACTCGATGTCGAGTGACGTGGTGGATGTCCCCGAACGGCATATCCGGCCCGGGACACTCATCGTGTCTCCTAGTATCCGCTCCAGCGGCATTTGCAATGGCAACGATTTGGCCTGGGCATCGTCTCCGCCTTTGCCGGTTCCCGGCGTCCATTATGCCTCAGTTGGCCTCTGCAGCGCGCCAGAAATTCTCCCGAA
>Ga0307375_10002358_pt1 | contig 19375 bp, 41 predicted proteins | sample TR1MG_FD_202531 | JGI IMG/M metagenome (GOLD analysis project Ga0307375, IMG submission 202531) | Soil microbial communities from Risofladan, Vaasa, Finland - TR-1 | ecosystem: Environmental > Terrestrial > Soil > Coastal area > Acid sulfate soil | place: Finland: Risofladan, Vaasa | collected...
TGAATAATTGCTTGACGGCTTTTACTGATTTCAACATATTTCTTTAAGACCTTAATTTGTGCCTCACCATCTTTCACACACCAATCGAAAACATCTTCTTTATTATATGGTATGGTTTCTTTTTTATTCTCAAATTCCTCATTAAAGAGTTTAAGAAATTCTATTGCGAGAAAATCTCTGATTTCCTTTTTATCGAGTCCTGTATGAATTTCACTATTTTTCATGACCTCTGTTTTAATCCGTGTTGTGTTACTAAACGGATATTATTATAGTTTTTATTTAAAAATGCTTTATCTGTTTCGATTATTTTGTCAAATGCATATCCACAGCAATGTGTGTCTGTTGATATACAAATATATGTATTACTTCCATAAACATACTTCCGCATAGTTCCATTATCGCCAATCTTCTTACCTCTATGTCTCTTTGACTTTCTCCAGTTTTGAAAATCTTTGATATCGTATGCTATAACAGCAATTGTTTTAGGTTGTGGTTTGGGTCTGGTTGGGGTGAGTGAGGTTATTACTTCATTCACATCCTCAAGACAAGTTTTATTCCAGATTGTGTTATGATGCGGAAAGAAACAATACTGTCTCCATCTACTAAACCATTTAATAACACCAATTTCTTCATCGTGGGTTCGATTAACAACAGCAATTACCAATGTTTTGGGTTTGCGTTCCACGACAACAAATTGTAAGTATTTGGTTTCTTTCAGAAGTTCCATTATTTTGCGTATTGTTTAACAACGGTTTTGGCTTTTGGTTTTTCATGTGTGTACCAACCCAAATAATATCTCTGTGAATATCGTTTATCGAGAATTTCATCCAGTGCTTTGATTGTATCGGGATGTTGTGGCACTAAGCCAGTTTTCTTACAGGCTTCTTTTATTCTATCCTGATACCACTTTACAGTAGCATCACGCTTGGCTTTCTGACCTTGTTTCTGGGCATTTGCCAGCGTTTTGCGATGCGTTTTATCCGCACGTACCTCTTCTTCCGAAAGTCCAGTAGAAGCCATTATATTGCGTAATACTTTAGCTTCATCCCTATTAGGATAATGCTTGGTAGGGTCTTTACGAATCTTATCAGCTTTTTTACCACCAATCATAGATACCTCGTTATCCCAATAGTCGTGTGAAAATTTTTCTGTATATATGCTCATGATTTTAAATTATTAATTGAAGTCACCACTACATTCCAAACAGATTCAATATCATTCATTAAATTGAAGCTCTCGTCTTTTGTTTCAAAACGCAGGTGTATCCATTTTTCCCAGATTTTGTTAAGGAGTTGGGAATAAGTATAATATTTTTTCCAGTCTTTCTGATAGATAGTTTCACCTAACTTATCAATGACAGCCATTAAATAATTCCAGTCACGGTGAAATGGCAGGTCTTGATGTGGATAATTGTTATGGATTGAATATATGACATAGATAGCCACATCGGATTTAATGAACCAACTACCTTCTTGTTCTTCTTGTTTGAACCAGCCAAGGAAATTGGCAATAGAATCATTACCTTCTTTTATTTGTTCTCGTGTGAGTTCCATAACAATATTTTTACAATTATACGAATAAATTTTCAAATATGTTACAAAAATAAGGAAATAAAAGTAGATTTGTTACAAAATTACATGCCTGTTATCTGGAATGCAACTACCATTATCTTGAAATCTCTTTGACTCAGACCTAATCTACGTCTAAGTCTATTGGTAGTAATGAGTTCAGCTACATGGGAAATAAGCGTAAATAAACCAAAACCAAAGATATAGAAGAATGCTACGATTTTATCAAACATCCACATCCATTCATTCTGACCATATGAACTACCATTATAGATTGCTCCGAATATCACCAGAACAATAAGAACTGGAAGGAAACTATATCTTATGAATGGTACGCCCACTTTTTTCCACGTCTTGGTTATCCAAGGTAGTTTGTATTTCTTCATTTCTTTCTCGAAATACTGAAGTTCTTCTGCTGTGTAGTCTACTGTATAGACATCATTAAATTGTGGCATAGCGTGTTTTAATATAAATACTAAACGCTTATTTTTTCTTCTCGTTTTCTGTATTGTTAGTGACATTCACGAATTTGGGTGTTATGGTCTGTATGAACTGACCTATGTAGTGAAGCACGATTATAAAGGCGAACACATGCCAATATTGCACATGTTCAAATGGCAGCTTCCAGCTTACATTAGCCAAATAGATAGCATTAATCTTTGGTGCTAAGAAGTTAAACGCCAATGTAACCATTACAGCTTCGATAAGTGAGAACCCAATCCAAATCAGGTTCTTGATAAACGATGCGAAAATTCCAAGTAGTGCGCTCATTATTTCAAGTTTTTAATTGTTTTTGCAAATTCTAAAAGACCAATCTGGTCGTCAATGTGATAACAGTCAACATAGCGTTCCACTGTTAGTTTACCTTCGTTACAGAGTTTAGATACCTCACCAACATTAATTGATATGTATTCTTTATCCAGTATCTTACTATACTCTTTCTTATATCCCAACTTCAGTAGTTGTTCATCAAGTTCTTCGTTGTAAATAGGCTGTGCACCATATTCATCAGGCGTAGGACAACCACAGTGACCACCACTACGAATGCTAATACCAAGAACTTTTTTGTCATCGGCAGGGTTTGGTGTGTTATGAAGTTTCATTGCGACTTCCAATGGTAGACCATCTTCTTTACGTTCAACACTGGCTACCCAATAATACCATGCTCTATGAAAACGCCAATGCCCAATTCTTCCAGCTATGGTATATGGTACTTCACCCCTTGTATTTTCGCTGACGGCTTCAATACCTGCAAGGTAAAGTTCTTCTTTGATATGCTTATCAGCATCCTTGTTTCCTGCTAAATTTATCATGATTATTTACCTATTGTGAATACTGCGGGATTAACAACTCCTTTGGTGTTTTCCTGACCATATTCTTTATTATGCCATTTGCGTAATGCTTCACCGTATTTCCAGTGTGCTGCAAGTATTGCTACGGCAGCACCATACATGAAACCAGTAATGCCATCAACATCAGCTTCACGACTACACCTGTCAGCATGTGCAATCATAACAGTGACATCGGGATTTTCAATGTTCCTGTCGCTGAATTCCTTTTGCATGAGTCTCGCCCAACCTTCAGCATATTCAAAGATTGCATTGCCGTAACCATGTTCGTCTTTCTGATTGGCTTTCCATTCGTTAAAACCTTTTCTGTCACGGATTCTCATTTTAACTCCTTTAACCTTTTCCTCGAATGCCTGACGTTTAGCATCTGCTTCTGCTTTCCAGATAGCACGCTGTGCTTCCTGACGTTCGGCTTCGGCTTTCTCACGCCTTTCAAGTTCGGCTTGAATCTCTGGGTCATAGGTTTCTTTGCAGTCAGCACCGACCTGTTTCCATGTCAGCAAATGGGCATTACAGTAATCCCTGTACAGCCAATCCAAATTAGTGTCTTTATTAACAAGACATTTAATCCCATTGAAATCAAACTCAACTGTGAAATCTAATGTGCCCTCAAAATATGAACATTTTTGCAACACAATTTCTCTTGCTCTTTCAGCAACTCTGGTGAAATGGTCACCTGCACCTGTTTCGAGTTTATAATTTTCCATAATTTTTCTAATTTTTATACTTATACGGATATGAAAAAGAATATGTTACAAAATTTACCCTATTTTTGGTCTTGGGTCTTGCTTACACCATTTATGATATAGCTCGACTTTCCTTTTCATCTGTCTTGCTTTTTTCTGGAGTTCATCAAGACTTGTTGCAAGCAGTATTTCGTTAATTGGAAATCCAGTTGGTGAACTGTCATCAAGATATCTTCCAAGAAATGCGTTACCGCTTTCTGCAAGTTTATGCATTTCTGCTGAGTCAGGATATAATTCCTTAACTTCATTTATTAATTCCTGTGTGTATGCCATAGCTATTTTTGATTTAAAATTAAACGTGCAAACAAACCACCAATTTCTTTTGAATTGGTTTTGATAAAATCCTCACCCTCTGGAGAATGAACCCAAAACATAAATCCCTTACGCTTTTCAATTTTTTCCATTTTCTTGATATTAACTTCATGACCATCCTTGAAGCTAATAAAAATACATTCACCAAGTTGAATAACATCATTCCTATCCTTTGAGACAAAGCCTACTACTGCGACTGGTAGTTCAGTCAACATATAGACTTTATAATATATTTCTCTTGTTGTCATGACACTAATCGTTATATGTATTCCAACTTTCTAAACTCTCTTTATTTATTTGAAGGATGAACTTAAAATAACATTTCCCTTTTGCGCCTTCGAACTGTCTTTTAGCTTCCTTGAAATCGAAATAAGGTGTGGCAAGACTAACAGTGCCATGCCAATTTGTTACATCGTCTTTCATAACAACATACCAATAACTTGAATCTGTTGAGGCTGTTGTGTATATTACATGCACAACTCTTTCCTCGGTAATTTCAACTGGTTCTTCCGTTGCAACAAGTCCATTATCAGTTTCAACCAATTCTTTCTTCTCTTTGGCACTTAGTCTTGCTGCTCGTTTTTCCTGTTTACTAATGCTGTCGTCACAAGACGCAAAAGTAAGTGCAATTACTATTAATAAAATTGTTAGCTTTTTCATATTTTAATTTAAATTATCAAATTCGTTTCTCTCGTCTTCAAGTATCTGACGAAACAGTTCTTCTTCGCTGCAAGGCACTGCATTTGCTTCGGCATATTCTTCTGGAGACATTTCGTCTGGTTGTAGGTCATCTGGAATTGGTAGTGAATCGAAATATCTGCGTTCGGCTTCCATTTGTTCCTGAATTTGGTCATGAAGATACATTTCATATTCTTCTTCACGCTGTCTTTCCTGCATTCTCTCATATTCTCGTCTTTCTTGACGTGCTTCTTCCTGTCTTTCTTCTTCACGTTCCTCACGTCTGCGTTCTTCCTCACGTTCCTCACGCCTCTGGTCTTCCCTGCCATCGAAATACGCACGGTCTGCACCGTCAAATGCGAAACTGTTGTGGGTAAAATCGCTTCTACGGTGTGATTCATCACGCTTACCTTCTCGGTATGCCTCGTCTTCTTCGTAACTAATATAATGTCTTGACATAGCTTTATGTTTTTAACCAGTTTAAAAATAAGTTCCATATAGTATTGACCCAAGGCACAAATTCAGTCTTGACCCAAGGCACAACTACTTTTCTATCCAATATAATCCAGATGGTGGTCACAACAGCCAAACCAATTAGCTGGGTAATCCACCAGCTTTTATTGATTACAAGTTTTTCAACTAAGAACTGCAACAACACGATTTGTGTTAGCATCCCAAATACCCAACCAAGTGGTAATCCGTAATAACCTAATCTTCGTTTCATAATATTAATTTATTTTCCACTACAAGAAAATGCCTGAGTTTCACATTCGACTATTGTAACGGCAGCAGCACTACAACCAGTTCCACCGCTAATACCCACCAATTGCCAACCGTAGATGCCCGGGGTGAGGTCAATTTCCTTTGTTTCCCCGGGGTCAATAGTGCCATAATTAACACCATTAATCATAATTTTTTGTACAGTAAATAAACTTTTGTTTTCAAGAGAAAGTGTTCCTTTTCCATCACAGAAAAGGTCTTCACAAGACGTATTTACTGAAGCAGTTATAGCCATTAAGACTATTGCAATAAGAAACATTTTAATCTTTTTCATTTTATCTATTTTAAATTAAACAACAGTGTTTATATTTTAATCCTGAACCACAGGGACATTTCTCATTCCTACCGACCTCAATTGGTTTTGGTACTTTATAATCGATTTCCTCGATTTGTTCAGGCACACCATTAAGGTGATTGATTTCGTGTTGCCAGACTTGTGCCTCAAAACCTTCAGCAAATATACTCATAGGATGACCCTCTTCATTATAATAATCCACCTTAACGCCACGACTGCGTTCCGCAATAACCAATCTACCTTTCCAAGTCAGACAACCCTCGGCTCGGATATCTTTAATACCAACGTATTGGGTGATAACGGGATTTATAATCAATCGCCAAGTTTTTCTTTGTAGGTCTTTTAACGCAAACACTCTAAGCATAAACCTTTCACCATCCACACTACATTGATTGGCAGCAAGTCCTGCTGCATCCTCTCTGGTCTCAGCATATTCTTTAAATGCTTGGAGTTCTTTGGAGTTTTCTTTGAAGAATAATTCTATGTCTTCAATATCTGGAACTCTGGGAGTCTGTTCGTTTGGTATGACTTCGAAATTCATTTAAGTTTATTTAAAATATCATTAACATATTCTTCACGATTAACCCATTCACGGGTTTCCATGTCAAATATAGTATAAAATTCATTAATAACTGCAAGACTATGTGTAGAAATTATTAACTGATTTCCAAATTCTTCTGCGGATTTCTTGAGTTGATTTGCTAATCTGATTTGATTACCAAGACTCAAAGCGGTTTCGGGTTCATCCATGAAGATGATGTAACCACCCTTGGCTTCGGTTAAGATGTAGTTAATTGGTGGAAGCATAGACTCGCCATGAGATTCTTCTTGCGCAAAAAATAGTTGTGCTGAAAGTGAAATAAAATCATCACGCATAGGATTTGCCATTTTTGGAATCGCTGTTACAGGGTTGTCTTCTTCTCCGTTGAAAAAGATAGTGTTTTTATATGTTGCACGTCTTTTATCTACATCTACTTGAAGATACCCCTTGTAGTCGTCTTGGTAGTGGGCGTAATAATATTCTTCGTCTCGCCATTTATCATCGAAAGTGAAAGTCTTTCCGAACGGCTGTCCCACATAATTTTTAATTAAAGATATGAGTGTGGTTTTTCCACTGCCGTTTTCACCAACAATTATGTTGACACCAGAATTGAATTCAATTACAAGTCCTTTGGGGAACAGGTCGAATACCTCGTATGGTTCTTTCTCCCTACTATATCTGTCGCCACGTGGGTCAATCGTCCTATGAGGGAATCTTTTCTGAGATTCTTTCTCCAGAACCAAATCATATACCTTTGGAAATGTAACTGACCTTATCATTATTTGTTGAACCAAATTATAGTGTCAAAATCTTTACGAATAGCCTTGTGTTTCACATCGCTGGGGTGAATGGTAATGCCAGACATTTTACCGTCTTTAGCGTATTCCCCGCTTCCATCGTAATCAATGAAACCACCCTCTTTAACACATTCGATGAATTCTTCGAGTGACATCTCATCTCCGTAATCAGGTACGTCTCTTTCAAATACAGGAGTCATAATCATACGCCTTTCTCTATCGAGTTCAGCCATCTTATCCCATTCGGGTTTCATGTATTCACAGAATTCATCCCAGCTATCGCAAGGGTCGTTCTCTTCTTTGATTGAAACCTCGGTGCGAACCAATGCCATTTCAATCTCAATTTCTGCCAATCTTGTTTCAGTATTTTTCATTATACAATATCATTTCGGTTGATTTGAAATAGTTTGTACCATTAAAGAACATGCCGTGATGGAGGTCAATGATTACATGTAGTTGGTCTTTATACCCACCATCAGGAGTTTTGCGTTTCTCTGCCCATTCAATAGCCTTTTCTTTGGTAAGCTTATAGGCAGACATTAAGTCGGATATGATTCTCTCCCAACCACTTTCGCTTGGGAAGATAACCACATTATAATTCATGTTAAAATTAAGTATCTCTGTCATGATATTTAAAATAAAAAGTCGCTTAGTGATAGATTTATATAGTTACAGTCAAGGTCAACGTCAAGGTCAAAGACCTTCTCTTGCAGCAAAGGCAAAGGCAAAATCCAAGTCTTGGTTTGTGGACTAATTATCGACCCGAAGGTGTAACTTAGAACCACGTTATGGTCTTCTTTATAGGAAGCCAAAAAGACTATTGGGTTTAGCAAGAGAAGCGGTTTATCCATTGCGGATTTTCTTGACGACATCCACCCTACGGGTGAACATGCATCCAGAAAACGTTAACTACGTTTCTTGTAATTTATATGTTAAAGAACCCATCACTAAGCGTAAAGAAGGGCAGAACTCGGCTTGTGCTTTGTCTGCCCCTCACCTTAGTTTTTATTCCTGTTCGTCAGTGAGTTGATTGAGGAAAGTGTCAATGGTGTCTTGAAACCTTGCATCAACACTGATACGCATTGCTGCGATTTCCTTGATTTTCGCCTGACGTTGTTTCTCAAATTCAGCACGAACGGTTTTCACCTTCTCAACATATGCTTTGTAAGCAGTATCATAAGCACTCTGTGCCTGATTGTTAAGAGTTTCTGCTTCTGACTGAGCATCGGCATTGATGTTGGCGATACGTGCGTTCTCGGCAGTAACAAGGTTCTTCACCTTTGCCTTGAAGTAATTCACACGTTGCTCATAACCCCTGTGGAGTTTAGCCAAATCCTCATGAACTTTAAGAAGTTGTGAAGGTGTGTGGTGGGTTTCCACAGTGACAGGTGATTTCTCACCATCCTTGATAACCATCCACTCAACAGTTTTAACTGTTGGAAGTTCTCTCCTGAGATTATCAAGAGTACCACCCTGATGAATGAACTGCCCAATGTGTGCAGCATATGCTTCGGCTTCCAAGTACTCGTTGTACTCGTTAACTGTGAGTTGTTCCCAACCCCAACCCTTCTCAGTTACTTCTGAAAGCATGTTTAGCAAAGGACTTACAGTCTTTGGTCTTTCAGGAACTTCGATAGCTGAAATATCGGGGGTTTCAGTCTTTGCAGCCTGAAGCGTGGCTTCCTTTGCCTTGATGTTTTCCATTAGGAATGCCTGACAACCATGAAGTTTCGCCTTCTCGGTAAGAAGTTCAACAACATTTGTAGGGAGTTCTTTACCCACGACAATAACGTGAGTCTTCTTCTGAACATCAACAGACTTACTGTAGTTATTAACACCAGTAAGATTGGCTTCAATCTCTCTTGCTCTCTGGTTACAGAGATTAGAAATTGACTGAGCTTGTGAAAGGCTAAGACCTTTATTCGGAGTTAAAGAATTCTTCTTCATATCAAAAAGTTTAAGTTAAAAGTTATTAATTAAGTAATCGGACTGCAAATATAAATTAAGTATTTTTAATACGCAAGTATTTTAACATTTATTTTTTACTAAATACAAAATAACTTGGGAAACTCTCGGTGTAGTCTGGCTTTTCGAACTTGACTTTCCACCCAGCTTCACGATAAGCTGGTTCAATATCCAAGTAATGTTTATCAAACAGTTCTTTACGTTCACGAGTATTCGCCTTTGTATGTAAACCTTTGAGTCTGAAGTATTGCTCAATAATTTCATCTACTTTTACCGTAGCACTACTACCGTTCCATTTCCTTACAATCATTTCATTAGTTGCCTGAATAATTGCTTCGGGCATTTCATGTATTCTAATCTGTTCTACTTTTTCGGGACTAATTGGTTTCATACTATATTATTTTTTCGCAATTCCATATTTAGCTGCGGTTTTTTTATAATTTAATTCAAAGTGTTGATATTCTTTAGGACAGATTTCCATAAAAATCTGATAAAATTCGAAATTATGATTAGAGCCGTGCTTAAATTTTTTATACGCAATCAGATGTGAGAGTTCATGAGCCACATAATAAATGAAGTACCCACCATTTGATTTTCTATTCTTAGGGTAGTCTGGTTTATATGCCCAATAAGGTACAGTGAACGTATTATTTTTAGTATGTGACTTACCTCTTACAACATCGGCAATATAGCCTTTGACTTCTTTAATGAATTCATTATAAGGGGTACTCGTCAAGATATTGGCAATTGCTTTGTCAATTCTTTCTTGAAGATGTGGCTGTATGTTATTCGGTTTTCTTGTCATAACAGTATTTCAAATGCTTCTTTTACTGCTTCCTGTAAATCCCAGAAGTTATCCCATGTCATATCAAGTTTGCCATTCATGGATATCCTGACATCCTGATGCCTATTATGCCATGCCTGAATATCTCTGTAGTCGTATTCAACGGGGTTTGGTTTCTTATAAATCACAACCACCAACTGAACACCTTCGATGGTTTTCCTGATTTCAATGCGTTCATTATCACCTCTTATGTGCTTGGCTTTCCACTTGAGTGTGTCCTCTTTGCTCATATTCTGAACATAAGTGCCAGCAACACCTGAATCACTTTGATACATTTCATTGTGATTCTCGGTGCTATTAACCCTTTTAGGTTTTTCAAATGATAGTAAGCTTTCCATAACTAACAATATTTATAATACCATTCTCTGTCGTGTGCTTCTAAAAGACTTGGGAAGTCTTCCAGAAACCCATCGATGATAGGTTTTGCTTCTTCGTCACTCATGTGAAAAGTAGCAGTCCTGATGTCATCAATCATGGTTTCCAGATTTTCCATTACCTTCTTGATTTACTATAAGTAGCACTGCTTCCACCCCAAGCACCAACACCCCAAAGAAAACCGAAATAATACCAACCACCACTACCTTTGAGGTTCGTAGCAAATACTGCGATGTCGTGATTGAATAGGTGTCCGATGAAAGTGAATGGCGCAATAATGCCGTGCCATAAACCATTCCAGAATCCATATTCTTTAGTTCCTTCTACGCAAGCACTAACATCAACAACATGTGCACAACTTGCGAACAGCACCAATATAAGTGCGAATAATCCAATCGTTAATAAATTACGTTTCATTGTTTTTATTTTAAATTAATTAATATTCCAATTAAAAAAGTGTGAGAACGTTCCACCAATTCCATCTAATTCACCCTCACTTAATGACTCGCCAACTGTTTTAGCTTCACAATCCACAACATAAGAAATCATCTCTTCTTTTGAAGGTGTACTGAATATCATCAAAATTATATCCTGACTCTGTTCAAGTTCAGAAACCTTTAATTCACCATTCATTACCTTTTTTGTTAATTCACTATCATCATTATCCAATTTAGCTGCATTGGCTTCGATGATAATTCCTGCTGCGAGGACTGTTGGTTTTTTACATATTTTTCTAATGAGTGCAGCGAGTATTTGCTTCCCACCAGAATTTTCAAGTAATTCGTTTGGTATCATAGTAATGACAGGCTCACCGTTTTCATAAAAGAAAAATATTGGTGCTAAATAACCACACTGCTTGAAGTTTTCAATCATTCCAAGTCTGAGAACTTCTTTTAAATCATTAAGTCTTGTGTTTTCCATCATCTTGACCTTTGGTTACAGTCGTTATACGGATATTTTCTCGGATATGTTACAACTATTTGCTTCTTTTCTTTCTTGCCAGACCACTTTTAGGTCTTTTAACAAAAGAAGTTTGCACTCTGACACTTTTCTTTGCACCAGATTTGCTGGTAGTTGTACGCCAATGTGATTTTCTAATAGTCATCGTCTAAAGGATTTCCGATTTTAAAACTCTCAAATAGTTCACGAATTGTTTCAGCATTTCTGCTTCTGGAAAGTCTCAACATATCTTGTTGAGATAATGTAAGCAATTCTTCAAGACTGAAACGAGGCGCATCTTTATTTGCTTCATCATATTCCAATTGATTTCTGGAAACCCACATGCATGAATACCTATCATCAACAGTTCCAAGTTCCTCGTCTTGATTATTGACGACTTTCTGGGAATATTGAATATGCTCTGCATTTAGTTTAATCCAGAGTTGTCTTTCATTTTCGTTCTTGAAGAAATTTACCATTTTATTTTGTTTGTAAGGTTTTGAGTTTTCCCTTGAGTTCGGAAATTCTGGCACGCTCATGGCATCTCGTTACAGCGAACATAGTGCCTTCATTTGCCTTATATTCCTTCTCAACATATTTAATGAGTTCTTTCAATTCCTTGATTTTAATCTCACGGATTTGCTGTGCCCATTCTTCGGTGTTGATATTTTCTGTGTCCATCATTTTACAAGTCTTTTTACGTTTGTTAGCTGTATGGGTTTTGTCCCATCGAATTTAATGCTGTATTCAAACACAACCCTGTTGGTTGCTTGTATTCTTGGTAGGTCTTCTGCGTGATATGCCTTCTTCCAAATTGGTGAGTCGTTTAGGTTCTCACGGATTGCCTTGTCTTCAACGGGCGAATAAACTTTTACATCTTTCATAATAATTGATTTAGATAACAAATATAATCTTTTATTAAGTAAATACAAACACTTATACGAATATTATTGTAAGTATGTTACAAAAAAACCCGAATTTCTTCGGGTTTATGTTCTTAACCAAGTCTGATAACTTTTCCAGAGACGTGCGAAGAATGATAGTTGTTGTTCTTCAATCACAACTTCTCTTTCTGGTTCGTATGCTGGTCTACGTTCTTCTTTTGACATTTTTTTGGACTTCTTTTTGCTCTTGTCCTTCATTTTTTTGGACTTCTTTTTACTATCCTTTTCTTTGGATTTCTTTTTCTTCTTGTCTTTCATAGCAATAGTATTAAAAAGGGGGATTGCTCCCCCTTTTATTTAACCTACTGGTTGACCTGAGAACATCGCAACAATTTGTGTTATCATAAAGAAAAGTTCTACAATAATTTTTGTAATCATTCCGATGGTAAACAATCCCATTACACCAATTGCAATTAATGCAGCAATGGGGTCAACCAATCTTAATTTATCCATAAGGATTTTCCAGAGTTCTTTCATGACTATTTTTTAACTGGTTTGTCAAGCTGGTTTACCACATCAAGCATCATTTTTAAACCAACGGCTTCCAGTGCGGTATTTCCACCACCATTACCATCTTTACCGTTTATCATTACTTGAGGTACAAAAGCGTTTGGTTGTGCTTTTGATAATTCTGCAGCTACGCCAACTTTGGTTTTATATTCCCATTCAACTTTTTCTTGTGGGGTAAGACCAGCAGCAACCTTCAAACGGTTTGCTTCAGCTTCAGCCTGACCTTTAGCAATAACGGTTTTCTTTTCTTCAAGTGCTTTCTTAGCGTTAAGTTCAGCAACCTCAAATTCTTTCTGAGCAACAGTTACGGCTTCAACCTTAACAACTTCCTGCTTGTATTTAGCGGTAGCTACGTTTGCCTTACCTTGTTCTTCAGCAGTTAATGCATCCTGTTTTGCACGGATAGCAGACTGCTTTGCGAGTTCTGTTTTCATTGCTTCATCTTTACGGGCAGCAATCATTTCATTTACTTTAGGGTCAAATGCAGGTACGTCAATAACGCATTCCAATACTTCACAACCTAATTGCTGTAAACGGTTTGGTGTTCTAAGTGGTTGTCCATCGTCACCATATACAAGTACGGTTACACGTTGTTCTTCAATATCACCAGTACTGGTTTCTCTCTGAACCTTGTCGGACTTCGTTACATAGATACCATTTCTTAATTGGTCTTCAACCGCTTGTTGGAAGAGAGCCAGAGTGGTATATGCATCCTGTGCACTACGAAGGTTTGCACCTAATTTAATGGCGTTCTGAACAATCGGAACGATACCTGAACGGATGAAATGCTCATAACCCTGTGCGTATTCACGCTTGAGTTCTATAGCACCTTCAACAGTTGATGGTAATTTAACCCTGATAAGAGCGGAAATCTGTGCCTTAGAACCGTCATTAAAAATAACGTCTACAGCTTCGATATCAGCAGAACCCTCACCTTTATGAGTTCCAATACCCACAGTGGCAACGTTCTTGTACTCACTGATGTTACCGAACCACTGTCCGTAAGTACCAGCGTCAAATCTTACTGACATATCACCAGTGATAGCAGCCTGTTTGACTTGGAAATATCCAGCATCATTCGTCTGGAAAAGACCACGTGCCATTACCAAAAAGATAATAGCGAGAATAGCAAATGCAATTGCAATAACTTTTTTGTTTTTCATTTTTTTGTTTTTAATTAATAAATGTTTGTTTATAAAAAATTGTTTGTAATACTTTACTTAACAATAGTCCTTTTAAACCAATAGTAAAAAGGAATGAGAGATTTCCCCACATTGATTTTCGGAATATGGAACATTTTAACGCCCATGTAGTGGAGGAAGATAGTTACATAATAGAACCCCAATAAAAGGAGTAACATAGTGATAATAAAAGGAATCATAGCTTTCTATTTTAAGTTAATAATAATTTGATTGCAAATGTAATTAAATTTTTTCTAATTCCAAGTCTCTTTCAAAAAAATCAATAATATCGCCAACCTCATTGAATCCATTGGACTCAGTAATCTTGACATTATATCGGCTTGCCCAAGGGAAATCGAGGTATTCAATGATTTCTCCCTTTTCTTCAAAAGGTAATATCACCTTATCACCAGTTTTGAATGCGTTATCACTTCTTTTAGGAATAACAAAGGGAGTGCGTTGGAGATTGTGGTCGAGATATCCGACTATATCAACATCCATATCACAATCATAACCACCACCATAATGGTCATAACTGGTAGTGTAGATAAATTCTACTACAAGATAATGGGTTGTCGGGAATACGAATTTACTAATATTTTCCTCTGGTTCTGGCGTGAACTTCGAGAGTATTTTTTCGAAATCGATTTCATCAAAAAGGTCTTCAGCACCACCTTGGCTGATTTCTTCATGCAATAATCTATCTTGGGTTGCCAGATTAAAATAGAGATATTTCTCATTCTTTTCTGGTTTTAATGCTCCCACGAATTGATGATAGTATTCTGCACGAATCGGTTGATTCTTAGCTGTCTCGTTTTTATTAATAGTGAATTCAGGTAGATGCTCAAACACGTCTTGTCTTTCGTGCTGTTTCTCTCTGAGTTTATATATGAATTCTTCTGAGATTTCATATAATTCCACAGCAAGTAATGCCAAATGTTTTGATATTCCTTCTCTCATTTTAATTTCTTATAAAGTAATAGTGAAATTCACCTTTAAATCCATATCTTTCGGTCACAATATTCTTGATGATTAATTCATCGACTGCATCGAGTTCTGGAATGATAAGAGGTTCTTTATTCTCAGTATCAAGGGTTCTCAATATTTTCCCAACAATCATGAAGTCTCCATCACGACCAGTAAAAACCCCACGAATGTCATCTTCATCCTGAGTCAGAACATCAGCAATTGTGTATTTGGTCGTAGCTTCACGGTAAGTATCGTATGATACCAGTATGCCGTACATAAAATATTGATTCATAGCTAATATATTATTTGGTATGCACCCCACATCAATATAAGGTGCATAGAGTTATCTGTTATAGTATAAACAACAGCAGCAAAACTGCCTTCAAGTACATCCCTACGGTCAATTGGTTGTGGTGTGCTTGTAAATGGAATAACTTTCCTCACATAATCTTTTAAAGACCTACCCTTAATATAATGTAGATATTTATCGGTGAGACTAAATTTATCAATAGGAAAGTGAGTTAGAAACACCACGACAATCCAAATCGGGTCGAAGTTCCACATGAACAGACAAACGGCAAGCGTATATATAATGCAATGCACAAGTGCTGCCATCCAACCATTTAGGGTATTCTTGGATTTGTTCATTGCCATCCATTCATTCTGGAGCAGGTAATCTCCTGCAAGGTGTCCTAAAAATAATGTTGTCATTATACCTCGTCTTTTATGTGCATGATTGTAAATCGTTCTCCTTGTGGGAATCCATCACCAACAGGAACTGCATCAAATGGCTTTAACCATTTAACTATTTCTTCTTGCTCACCTTCAACAATAGCGTTTTCCCCACTGAGAATCAGGTCTTTTTCTTTGCCATCGATAGCTGGAAATATTACCTCAATCCTTCCAAAATTATGGAGTTCCTTTATGGTGTCAGGCATTGCCCTTTTAATTTCAGGCGTAAGTAATAAATGCTGTTTCATAGCTACTGTGCAGATTTGAAACCCTCGACAATCTTTCCAAAGAACTCACCGATGGCTTCTGGGTTAGTAATTCCGAAAACAGTAAGAACAATTCCTGCAATGATGATTAGTCCCGCAAGACCAAACATTATCCAGAATATCTTACTCATTGCATTAAATCTCCTATCGAATCTATCTTCAAAGTTTCTCATGATTACATTTTTTCGATTATACGGATTATAATTTGTTTTTGTTACAAAATATCTTATATTCTTTCAAAACATCTTCAAATTTCAGTTTTAAACTAAAAAAGATTTTAGATGCTTCAACACTTGGTTGCTTGAAGGCATAGTCAAACTGCTTTTCCGTTACCTGTCCGAAGTCCACACTCCTTCCCCAGAAAAATATGACACCCCTCTCTCGGTCATTATACCAAAGACCACCACCAGCAGTACTTTTCTTCTTCCTATCACCAGTAAGTAGCTGTTCATGAAACTCGACATCATTACTAAGTATCAAGTCATCGTCATTAATTATCCATTTTTGTGCCATAGCTACGAATTATATTCAAAGTTTTCTAAAAATTGATTGTAGTGTGCGATACTTATATCAAGATTAATCGCACCCACAATCCCATTGAAATTGAATTCATCTATATATATGACCACACCCTTCTTACTTGCTTTCACTACTGGTTTAATGAGGTTGTAATCATCTATATCAACATAATCATTGAATTTAATTCTGATTGTATTTTCTGGTTTACCAATTTCAACAATTGGTTTTTTATTCCTCCATCCCAGATTCTTAGGCATTAAAATAGTGAAAACTGGATTAATTTCATCATTGTCAATATCATATAAAAACACTGGAACGAAAACAAATCTAATTTTATTTGTTGGAATCTGATTAACACTCAGTATTTCTTTTACGTGTTTAATCATTTCTTTTTGATGGTCAGTTCGCTCACCATCATTCATGACGATTCTCTCGTAACCAGCTTTCTCGATTTTTAAAAACGGAAATTTTGAAATAAACTTTAACATGACTATTTAATTAAACCAACAAACCATTCATAAGTACCACTTGTTTTATCACCAGTCTCACCATCACAACGCATGAACTTCACATAAAGGTCTAAGCAACCCTCAATAAGTAAACCATGTATCAAGGCATTTGCACGTTCTTCGGCTTTATACCAGTTTCCATGTCTACCACCTTTTTGCCATGCATTATATGCTTCATCATGGAGTTCAATTATTTTCAACAACACATTATCTTGTGTAAATTTTTGTGTAAATATTCTGGCAAGCACGCCATGATGATTAGCTCCTGTTTTTGGCTTCGTCTGGTCAACTTTAAATTTAAAAGTATCGTGGACTATTGCCATCAAACGCAAATCGGCTCTATCCGATTCATTGCTGTACTTATCAACATTAGCAAGTACTTCACCTATGTGATAGATTACCTTACCTTCTGGATGTCCCTTACGAGGCTTACCATACATAGCTCCCTCAATAAATTCAGAATCAGCAATGATAGCATGCTCCAAACCATTTTCAGGTTTAATAATATCTTTAATCAATTTATTCATTTCGTTATTTTTGTTATTCGTTCCGCACACTCGGAGCATCTATTAGTAAGGTCATTTAATGAATTCTGAACATCTACTATGGCATATCTTTCTGCTGTTGGTAAATATGATATGTCTGGTTGTTCAAATGATGACTGATGATTCATTCCCCTTCTAAGCATTTCCTCTGCAAGAATATCATGTCTGACTTCCATGCTATTGGGTTCGATTTGAACAACAGGTGTGATTCGCTTCGTGATACTGTGTTGTTTAACAAAGTTATGACGATGTTTATGAATCTCACCATGTTCACCAAGCAAATGCTTGTTACATAAAATCTCTGGGTTTATCATCCACATTCTCATACTATTTCTTTCTTCTCGCCACGTTTCTTACATGAGATTTCACGCTGGTCGTTCTACCAGATTTCGAAGTCCGTTTACTCGGACCGATTTTCTTGTACCTTGGTTTAAGTGCTTTCATACCTTAAATTAATTTAATGTTTGACACTTATACGGAAAATAAAATCAATTTGTTACAAAATCTGGAAATTTTTCCGTAAGAAAGTCTTCCAATGTTTCAATAGTGTTGGGGTCTAATTCCCATTCAACTATTGTGTCAATGATGGATTGAGCTAAACTTGCCTCAATGCCAAATTCTTCTACAAGTGGAGAAACGAGAGTATCATACTCTTCAATGGTTGCCAATTGTTGTGCGATTACAAATTCAATTAATTTTTTCATTTTTATCTTTTTTTGTTATAAAACTTAGTTCACCTGTTCTTGCATTTAGTCGATACACGTATTCACCAATATCTAAGAAATATCTGTTCTGTCTCGCTGGTTCATATGTAATAACTGTTCCGTCTGGCTGTGTTACTTGTTCATATCCTTCACCTAACGTATATCCCACCACAAGAGGAAATTCAAATTCCTCTGCTTCCACTTCTACACCAGTAGGGTCTAAACTTCTTATTTTTGCTTTCATCTTAATCTAATTTAGTCGTTAAAACTGTAGCTGTTGTTGTGGGTCTGGTAAGGGCAACATATTTAATTTGGTTGCGTTCTTTTAACACCCAATTATCATTAATATCGTTCTCCATTACGAAGACATGAGAGTATGTGCTGCCTTGAGATTTGTGACCAGTTATAGCATAACCGTAATCAAGGTCTTTAACAATAACATCTTGACTTGAACGATATAAACCGTTCTTGTGTTTCTCGATGGTCTTCATCAATAGGTTGCTACGTCTGAATTCATAATATTTATTCCACATTTTCTTGTTCGACTTACCCATATCACGAAAGAAATCGTGCATTTGTGCGTATAGATGTAAGTTATCGTGGTCGTTGGAATCAATGATAAAAACGTCCTGAAAACTAAACTCACCTCGTGCAAGGTCTTCTCTTAGCTTAACACGATATCCCTTAATTCCATAATGATTTTCTTCCAGATTCAATTTATCAACCACACGATAGTCAGCACTATTTTCTATGATATTAAATCTTTGGTTCTCAGAACTTACACTCCTGTACCCCATGAGAATATCATTAACTTCAACAACATCGGTTTTCTTACCAAATAACTCGGTTCTAATAACCTTATTGGACAACATAACAGTTTCGTTTCGCCATGCTATAACTTTGGCGAAGTCCGTGTCTTTCTGAAAATCAGATGAACCATACTTATCAAGGATTTCCCTACGAAACTCTCGTTTATTAATCGTGAATCTAACACCCTCACCCAACTCGTTCATATTTGTCACACGTTGGAAACCACCATCAAGCTTATTGAGATTATTACGTAGGGCATCATAAATAAATGCCAATGGATTGGTGTCAGATTGTCTTTCTATTTTTGTTAGCTGATGAAATTCTTTGGTTTGGTCTTGCATGAACACCACACTTTCTTTCTCACCAACTGGTGGAATCTGTGCTGGGTCGCCCATATATAGTACCTTCGTTTTACTATCGGTTGTCTTCTCTATAATCAGGTTATAGAGTTCCTGATTTATCATAGATGCTTCATCAATGATAACAAAATTATAATC
>Ga0307375_10002360_pt1 | contig 19366 bp, 20 predicted proteins | sample TR1MG_FD_202531 | JGI IMG/M metagenome (GOLD analysis project Ga0307375, IMG submission 202531) | Soil microbial communities from Risofladan, Vaasa, Finland - TR-1 | ecosystem: Environmental > Terrestrial > Soil > Coastal area > Acid sulfate soil | place: Finland: Risofladan, Vaasa | collected...
CTCTGCGAGTCGGCCAAGTCTGGCGGTAGAAAACTCGGCACCAAATGCTTCGAAGCTGCGCTACCCTCAGATTTCCGACTCCCTGACGCCTTTTCGCACCGCGCTATCGTGATACTGCTCTTGTGTCGGCCTCAGGGTCTTAAGCCGCACCAGGACTGACGGTCTAACATGTTGGTCATTCGCTGCACGAAACAAACGGTTCAAAGGTTCAAACTCACCATCTCGGACGAACCGGCCGCCTCAACCGGGGTTTTGGGAGATTGGTATGCCAATCTGCTCAACGTCGGCACGTCCAGATGGGTTCTATGCCAAAGTGAACGATCACTGCTTCCGCTGATTCTCCCAGCCAGGAACGATTGTTTTCCGACTCAGTTTGGACCAGCGCTTGGAGCGATCCTTCGGAGGCTGGGCGTGCGCGAGCACCATATTGCGCAGGAACTCAGCTCCGCAAGCGAGAAAGTGTTTTCTCGTCCACGAAGTCGGCAGGTGCTTGGCGTTATGAATGATTTCGGCTTCAACGCAGAAGGATATTTGAATGTTTTTCGCCGAGGTGACGCAGCATTGGAAGCTTCGTTGCAACTCTCTGAAATGCCATCGAGCCCCATCGGCTACGAGACGCCAGGTCGGCTGACTGTCGCGCTTTTTCAAAACTGCAAGCACGTGTAACGCCGGCGACCATTGCAGCCCATTCTTCAAATTCCAATTCAAAGTTCCTAAGTTGAGCGTTTGATCAAGTCGGCCACCACGTTGGCGATGGTGGCCGCGACCTGTGGCTCTGCGCTCGCGTTCGGCACCTCAACGGGAAGCTCAAAAACTAGGCCGCGTGATTGTCCTCAAACGTGATTGTTTTTACCTTGCCGCATTGGGCTAAAGTTTCTCTACTGTGCAAGGAGAATCGGACGAATAAATCGGAATGTTCATCAAGGCATCTCTGCTTGGCGCAGTTCGCGACGGATAGCGCGAAACGCTGCGTCGAACTCAGGCAGGGTTTCCATTTGATGACCGAGCCTACTATTCCATAGCGATTTGAGTCGTGCTTCTTTGGCAACAATTCGATCTTGAAGGCCAGTGATTTCTTTGTTGCGGAAACGGAGTTTCTCCTCGATTGCTGGAAGCAGAAGATGGAGTTCAACTCCGGCGTGGGCCGTGAGGAACCAGAGATCGTAGAGGTCGCGGGGTTCATTCCGTGCCCGGTCTCCAAGGGCAACAACCTTCTCAGTGGCGATTTCGTTCAGGCTGTAGACGGTCGCTAAGCGGCCCTCGGGAATGTCGTTGAACTCTTCGTAAGCGCGCAGAATTTCTCTCTGCTCGACGGGAAAGAGCACGGCTTCCGAGATGGTGATGTCTACCTTGACCGTATTTGGATTCGGGAGCGGACCTTGGTAGCTGAGGTAAAAAGTGTGGCTGTTGATATGGCTCTGCCGGTCTTCCCGATCAAAGGCGAAGCGAATCCCGGATACTTGGGAGACGTGCTGATAGACCTCTTCCAGACCGTCTCGGATCTCTGCGAAATCCGCAGCCCGAGCAAGGGTGAAGTCCAGGTCTTCGGAAAAACGGTAGTCGCCAATGTGGCAGCGTTTTAGCGCGGTGCCGCCTTTGAATATGAGAAGTTTGCCGAGCTGACTCTGGCTCAATCCGGCCAGAAACCATGCCAGACAGTAGTCCCGTTCCAACACGGATTCAGGGATACGGCGGCCACCGTGTTCTTTGTGCAGCCGGTTCGCTAGCAGGGAGAGATTTCGTTGTGGAATCATGTGTGACGAATCGCCTCAAGTTCCTCGGAGTCAATGTTAAGCTGCAAACGCCAGCGCGCCTGATATGGGCCGACTTTCGGGAGCGTCGGGTCGATCCGGTCATAGGTTGAACTGAGCACCGTGCGCAGGGTCGCGAGCTGCTCCGGCGATGCCATTTTGTAGAGTTCCAACAGGTATCCGACCCGTCGGGCGAGCGCACCAGACTGAAAACGCTGTGTGTATTCGAGCAGGCGCGGAGTATTGATTTCACTCCTGCTCATCCAGAGCGCCTTGGCAACTTCTGGGACGCCACCGGCGTACTGCGGATGCCGAAGTCCGTCGGCGATGGTTCGCTCCCGGTCGCTGACCATGACGGCCTGCTGTTTGGTGACCCAGACCTGCATGAGTCCAAAGAACTGCTCCGGCTTCACCGTGACGAAGTGGTATTCGTAGCCGTGTATTGTCCGTGACAGTTTGCGGAGGGTGGAGCTGACGTAGAGGGTGAGTTGCGGTTGGGTGACCATCCGATGCAGTTCCATCGCCGAGGCGTAAGAGAGGAAGTAGTCCTGCCCCCCGCAAAGTTCCCTGGCGATGACGTAGGGGTTGCCCACGTATTCCGTCGCCCTGCCCAGCTCAAACGGAACCAGGTTGAACAGGCCGGGGCGCAGACGAGTGACGACACCCCTCTTTTCGGCTTTGTGGATGAGCGTACGCGCCGAGGAGCCCCGCAGGCCGGTGATCTCTTCCACGTCCCGGAGGTTGAACGTGGCCTTGTTCCTTTCGTTGAGTTCAACGAAAAGGGTGGAGGTCTGTGGACCGAGCGACTTGGTAGAGTGATTCTTCATGTGCGTTTTGTTCCTTTGAGGTGAACTGTTCACGCATAGAATAGCATGATTCTTTGATGGAGAATTGTTCCTTTGGAGGGAACAGGCTTTACCTACAATGAAATCGTGGAGACAGGGAAACGGACGTCGGCACAAACCAGTTGCAATCTGGCACACTTTTGGAAATTTACGTAAAAGTGATAAACCTCTGCTGTTCAGCGGAAGAAGTCGCGAAAAGGTCGAGGGAGAAAAACTGTTCCAGACCTCTGCAATCCAACGGAAGAGGGGGGAAAACGGACGACCTCGGCCGCGTGTGGGCAAAGGTTGCCAGTGAAAACACGGTCAAAACCATGGGAACGTTAAGGACACAATAACGATTACCATGTGTGCCTCAGGGCGCTAAGAGTGGCCATCCATTGCCCCTTTTTTCAATAAGTTACCGGTTTTCGATTCACTGTTACGGCATCAACACCGTAAACCATACCTCCGACCCCATGGACGACGAGGGCCATGGCACGCACGTCGCGGGAATCATAGGAGCGGTAGGCAATAACGGGATTGGCGTTACGGGAGTCAACTGGAACGTGCAACTGCTGTCCTGCAAGTTCATCGACCCGCAGGGATATGGCGCGACCTCGGCGGCGATCGAGTGCCTGAACTATGTGGCGAAGCTGAAATCGCTCGGCATCAATATTGTCGCCACCAACAACAGTTGGGGCGGCGCCGATTATTCCCAGGCGCTGGCGGACGCCATCCAGGCGCAGGAGGACGCGGGCATTCTTTTTATTGCCGCCGCGGGGAACTCATTCCAGAACAACGATACGATCCCGACATATCCGGCAAGCATTGCGCTGCCGAACGTGATTTCCGTCGCCGCGACCACGCGGCTGGACACGCTGGCGTCATTTTCGGACTTCGGCAAGTTCAGCGTCGATCTTGGAGCGCCGGGCGAAGAGATTCTCGGTACCTTGCCGGGAGCCACATATGGTTATGACACGGGCACGTCGATGGCGACGCCCTTCGTCACCGGCGTGGCCGCACTGCTCAAAGCGCAAGACCCGAGCCGCGATTGGAAAACCATCAGGAACCTGATTCTCGCCGGCGGTGATGTGGACACGCAGGCGCAAGCCACGGTGACAGGTCGAAGACTGAACGCGTACGGTTCAATGACATGCTCCGGAAACACCGTTGCCGCGCGCACGCAGCCCGTGGGCTCCGCCGTGTCTGCCACGGTGAATTCGCCGGTGACATTCACCGTCACAAACATCCAGTGCGGCGTTCCAGCGGGCGCGGTCACCGCCAACGTCGCCGGAACCGTGGTCGACCTGAAGGACGACGGAGTCGCGCCCGACAAGGTGGCTGGAGACGGCATCTACACCGGGCAATGGACTCCGGCTGCCACCGGTTCTTACGACGTCGCGCTCTCGACCGGCGACAACTTCACCATTAACGTGCTAACCAGCTACCAGTTTTCCGGAGTTACGCCCGGGTATGTGAACATCTCCGGCACAAGTCTCGATCTCTCCGACGATTCCGTCGCGAAGCTGGCCACGCCGTTTCCCATCACCTTCGGACAGGCAACGTTCCAGAACCTGTACGTCAGCAGCGACGGGACAATCAGTTTCACGAATGCGTTTGGTGATTTCTACAACCGTCCGTTACCGCTGCTGGATCGCGTGCGCAAAACTATGCGCTGGCGGCGATGACCAAGACCAGCCCTGTTGCGGCGTGGATCGTCGATGACACCGGCCTGCCCAAGAAGGGCACACATTCGGTGGGCGTCGCCCGGCAGTATTGTGGGCAGACCGGCAAGCAGGACAACTGCCAGGTAGCCGTCAGCCTTTCGGTGGCCACATGGAACGCCAGCCTGCCCATTGCCTACTGCTTGTATCTGCCCGAGGCCTGGGCCAACGACCGCCAGCGCCGGCAACAGGCCAAGATCCCGAGCGATGTTCTCTTTCAGACCAAGCTGGAGATCGCGCTCGGTCAGATCCGCCAAGCCATGGTCGACGGGATCTCTGAAGGAACCGTGCTGGCCGATCCGGCCTACGGCAACGACACAGGCTTCCGCGAAGCGGTGGCCGGACTCCAGTTGCGCTATGTGATGGGTGTCCAGAGTACTACGACCGTCTGGCCGCCAGGCATGGAACCCCTGCTGCCGGCGCCATGGAAAGGTGGTCGCGGCCGGCCGGCCGCCTGCGTCGCGATCGGGAACACGCGACCTTATCGGCCAAACAACTGGCCATGGGACTGCCAGCAAAAGCCTGGAAGACGGTCACCTGGCGGGAAGACACACGGCGTCCCCTGCGTTCCCGCTTCGCCCGCGTGCGCATCCGCCCCGCCCATCGGGATCACAAGCTGCACCAGCCGCGAGAGCAGGAATGGCTGCTGATCGGGTGGCCCCGCGACGAGGCTGAACCGCGCAAATACTGGATGTCGAATCGGGCGGAAAGCATCTCACTGCGCGATCTGGTGGCCCTGGCCAAACAGCGTTGGATCATCGAACGCGATTACGAGGAACTGAAGCAGGAACTCGGCCTTGGCCATTTTGAAGGCCGCGGCTGGCGCGGCTTTCACCACCACGCCACCCTCTGCATCGCCGCCTACGGCTTCCTGGTGGCGGAGCGGAGCCGTTTTTTCCCCTCGGCCCGCGCCGGGCATCTTGGACTATCAGTCCCCAAACTCCCGTCGCAGTTCCGGCCCCGCAGCGCGCATCCGGCCTGAGCGGCACAACCCGTACTCCATCGCTACCCTACGCATCATCCTGGCCCGCTCTCTGCTCCGCCGGCTCTGCCAGTGTCCATTTTGCGGTGCTCTACGCCTATAACACAGTAGTACTAGAGGACGACCTTAGAACTCTTGCGTTTGGAGCTGACAGTTTTGAAGTGAGTTTTCAGTGAGATAAAGCAGGTTTCGAAGAATGGTCGGGGAGAGAGGATTTGAACCTCCGACCCCCTGGTCCCGAACTCTGAAAATGAAAACTCTAAGTGCTTTACTTGGTGTCGCTTAGGGACGAAAAGGCCATTCTTTCTCTTGCTTCATTTGTACCGAGTTGTACCGAGCCTGTTGACACATATGAATGGCTTTCCGAGAACTGGTTGAGTTTGCATTTTCCCAATCGAGAATTTACTCATATAGGAAATATTTCCTTTACAACTATAATTCCCATTTGAGAAAATACAGGTATGGAGACCACCTCCAACACGACACAGCAGATGGTCGCTGGGGCACTGCGCAGCCAATTACCGGTGAAAGGGCTGCCAGGAGTGTGCATTCAGAAAGTTAGCGAGCAGCCTGAGGAGCCGTTCGACATCAGCTTCGAACTCTGCTCTGGTCCAAGCCAAATCCAGGTCTTAGGAGAAATCAAGCCCGTTTTTTCTCCGAGATTACTTGAGGAAATCGGCCCCTGGATTCGAAGGCTCAAATCGCTGCGCACCGACGTTTCGGTTGCCGTTATCGCGCCATTACTGTCGCCCCAGGCCCAAGAATTCTGCATTCAGAACGGAATCGACTTTCTCGATCTGGCGGGAAATGTCTTCATCAACGTTCCCGGCAGGTTCACGCTGCAGCGAAAAGGAATGCGCGCGAGCAAATCCGGAATGCCATCCGAAGGCGAGCGCAGCGTTAATGTATTCTCCGGCCGCTTCTCCCGGGTCCTGCGCGTGCTTCTGGAGCAGCCGAAGTCATGGACCGTCACCGAAATCTCCCGTGAACTTGAGGCCGAGAGCACTCGACTTAGTGAACGGTTTCAGGGGACCGATTTCAAAATTAGCCAAGGATCCATTTCTAAAGCAGTGGCCGGTCTGGAAGAGCAACTTTGGGTTCGCCGCCGGGGCACCGCGATAATGGTCCCTGAGCCGCTGCGTCTACTTGAACAGTGGGCTGAGAAGTACAAGGAACGATACCGCTGGCGTCTGCGGAGTTCTTTCCAAACCGACAACCCGTTTGGAAGGGACTTGGCGGCAATCACCAACGGGATTGGCCCCATGATTCAGGGCGCGTACGCGTTCAGTGGAGCGATAGCGACAACTCCCAATGCGCCATTCGTTGATATTGATGTGATCGATGTTTTCGTGCTCAGCGGCGACAGTACCCGACTGCGTGAGCTCAAGCTGCAAGTGAACACCGGAGTCGGCCTTGCCGACGGTAGCGGCTACGGCTACGGCGCTGGCTCGGGCAGCGGCTCTGGGGACGGCACGGGTTATGGCTCCGGCGTTCAGCCCAAACTGCGCTTCATCACTCCCTACGACGCCGGCGTATTCATGTATTCGAAGCAGGTTGGAATGGCGCCAGTCGTCTCGCCCACCCAGGCTTACTTGGATCTCTATGCCCGAGGCGGGCGCGATCTGAAACAGGCCGAATACTTGTTGAACAAAGTAATCCAGCCGCAATGGAGAAGCGTATGATTCCGGAGCCTCAGAGGACGTACGTGCTGGAACTCCTGCATGCGCTGGGGCCAGCGGCTGACGACTTCGTAGTCGCCGGCGCGCAAGCAATGAAGTTTATGGTGGAACGGGCGCGTGCCACCAAGGACATTGATTTTGTCCTGAATGCCGTGAAACTGCGTGGTGAGCCATTGTTGCTCGGCGCCCAACTGGAGAAACTGGGGTACGCGGTAGTAGATGGCTCCCGTAATTTTCAGTTTGAAAAACCAATTCCCAACAGCCCCGAAACCATGCGGATTGAATTCATGGCGCCAGAGGAATTCAAGCGCGAGAAAGACTTCCGCGTGGATATCCAACATGGCGTTCATGCTCGCGCGTGCACGGGTGGTGCCACTGCCATCGCCGAATCGGAAATCCATCAACTCGCTGGCCGACTGCCCGACCGCTCGGAGTTCACGGCGCCGCTACGGGTGACTAAGCCACATGCACTGGTCATGTTGAAGCTGCTGGCGCTTGATGATCGTTATCGCAATATCCGGGGTCCAGCAGAGGCCCGCCATGATCGAGAAGAAGCACGCACTCATGCGGCCGACATCGTTGCGATTGTCTCGGCACAGTTGGACATCGCTAGGTTCAGGGAGGCTTTTCAGCGCCAATTCGAGTCCGATCCGCTACTTGGAAGGCGTGTTTCTCGTATTCTTGACGACTACTTCCGCGAGAACGTCTCGCCCGGAATGTTGGTATACGAAGAATTCCTAGTGGCGGACAGGGCACTTGACCGACAAGCCCGGCATGAGGTCGCTCTAGAGATCCAACGTGCGCATAGCCTGATGAGAACATTGCTTGGGCGAGGGCTGTGACGGTGATTTCACAAATGACGAGAACGGCGTTCTCATTGTCCTCGTAACGGATGCAGGAATTGCGTCTGCAAGCTGCGCACTATGCGCGGGCTCAGGTCAGAGACTACGAGACGGAATGTCATCATTTGAGCTCAACTGTTGCGATGAGCTGGGATACGTCCATTGATTCCTTCACCGGCGCAACGGGATTCAGCCTCGTAGCTGGGTGCGCGGGTGTTTCGACACCGCTGATGTTAGCTCAGAGTCGCAGCAGCGTATCGCAGAGCGGCATCGGCACGTGCACACAAGCATCGAGAACAACTGCGTATTCATTGTCCTGAGTCAGTATCATTCTTGTGGCAAGGGTCGTAGATGCCTTCATCGTATTCGGCCCGGCTCAAATCGTCCAGAGTCTTACGTCGGGCATTGTCACGCTTGGACTTGTAAGCTAAGACGTCACGGGCATAAAGCCGTCTGTGGGTTCCAATCATGTGAAAGGGAATCTCATTTCGGCTTAACAGATTCACCAAGAACTGGCGCGACATCCCAAGAAGCTTTGCGGCTTCAACCGTGGTCAGCTCAGCCTTGCTCTGCAAAATGGTGACTGAGTTCCCCGCCTTCAAATCAGCGAGCAGACGACAAAGGAACGAGTACACGTTGTTGGGAAGAACTTCAGTCTTTCCATCCGGCCCTACGAGTTTTGCCTGCACCTCACGGAGCTTTTCATACAACTCGACAATTTCGCGCTGGTCTTTTGCCGAAATTGCAACTCCAGTGCTGTTCTTCGCCTCGGCACTCATGGCTCCCCCCAATCTAATGCACGTTCGTGGTCAAGATCGTGAACGGCACATGTTTACACCAGATAGATGCTGTAAACACCACAAACATCGCAAATGCTACTAACGCTATAAACACCATATATGCAATCACTTTTGCAATCGCGAATTCACTCATACCGGAAAGATTTCCTTTATGACTTCAATTCCCATTTCAGAAGACACGGGCGTAGAGCCCGTCCGGAGTTCACAGTGACAGTTCTCGTCAATGAGAATTCCGCCCCGGCATATGGTCCTTATCGCGCGCGCTTGCCTCCCCAGGTGGTTTGGCAGGAGACGATTCTGCCAAAATGCAAGTTTGATGAAACATCAAGAAACTTGTAGTATTGTGATATGGCCCAATCTCATCGTGAAGCATCGAGGCGACTCTTCGATTTCGCCGAGCAGCAACAAGGCTTCTTCACCACGAAGCAGGCCAAGGCTGCCGGATTTGCCGAGAACACGCACCCATATCATGTGCAAGCTGGGAACTGGGTCCGCGAACGCCGCGGCATTTACCGGCTCGCTCTGTATCCGGCGGCTGATCGACCTGATCTGGTCCTCTGGGCACTTTGGTCCCGGAACCGGGACGAGGAAGTCGAAGGGGTCTACAGCCACCAGACGGCTCTCAGCCTGTATGATCTATCGGATCTGAACCCGGCAAAGCTCCACATGACGGTGCCCTCCGATTTCCGGCGCAACGGCGAGATTCCCGGCATACTGGTACTCCATTATGCTGAGCTGCCTAAAAGTGATGTACAAGCCGGTTCCGGCTTCAAATTCACTCGCCCGCTCCGGACGATTCTCGACCTCATCGAGACCGGTACGGTCGAGCGCAACTTCATCCGGCAGGCCCTACGGCAGGCTGTTGACCGGGGACTGATCACGCGCCAACAGATTCGGAGTGCGCACATGAGCGGTCCGGCGCGCAAGATCGTTCAAGAAGCACTGCGGCGGGCTGCATGATGTCAATGTCCAAAACATACGCAACGGCAGGAGCCTTCCGTAGGGCTCTCGAGGAACGGCTGAAGAAGACCGCCCAGGCTGATCGGATCGACATCAATCGTCTCAGGCGTCAGGTCGCGTTTGACCGTTTGCTGGCAAGGCTGTTTCAGGAGAGCTCTGCGCCCTGGGTGTTGAAGGGCGGGTATGCTCTGGAGCTTCGTTTCAAGGCCGCTCGCTCAACGGTGGACATCGACCTGGCCCTGCAAGGAGTAGCGGCAACAACTAATAAGAGTGGCGACACGAACCAAATTGTGCGTGAGATGTTGCAAGCCGTGGCCAGCATCTCTCTTGGAGATTGGTTTGAGTACACGATCGGACCGCCGGTGATGGACTTGACCGCCGCGCCATACGGTGGTGCCCGCTATTCCGTCGAAGCTCGAATGGATGCACGCATTTTCGCTCGATTCCATCTTGATGCTGGAATCGGCGACGTGGTGATGCGTCCGCTCGAGACGATCGAGTGCAGGGACTGGCTCGACTTTGCTGGCATAGGGAGGCCGGGCGTCCGCATGATTCCGCGCGAACAGCAGTTCGCCGAAAAAATTCATGCCTACTCGCTTCCGTGCACCACCCCGAACAGTCGAGTGAAAGACTTGGTGGATATGGCTCTTCTGGTCGGAGATGGAGAGCTGGATCACCGGAGGACTCGGGACGCATTGCATCTGACCTTTGAGCGAAGGGGAACGCACCCTTTGCCAACGATCTTGGATGTGCCGCCGCCGGACTGGCAGATTCCGTTCCAGGCTCTCGCCGAAGAGTGTAGGCTTTCTCCTGATATTGCTGCGGCATTCGAAAGAGTGCAGGAGTTTCTGGAGAGGGTGCTGGCTGACCCAAAGGAGCACTGAAGCCGGTATGGCTGAAAGCGGTTCGGAGTCCCTTCTATCCGAGCGCCCTGACGAAGAGAATAGGCGCCTACGGGAAGAGAATGCCCGGTTGCGACAGATCCTGGCCATCCACGGCATTTCCGTTCCGCCCGCTCCACCAACCGATTCGACCCTGACGCAGGCCGCTGGAACAGCGTCGCCGGAAAGCAGGGAAGAGCGCGCAAGAAAGCGGATCGCGCTATTTCGGAGTCTGTTCCGCGGACGGGAAGATGTCTATGCGCGTCGATGGGAGAACGCACGCGGCCAGGCAGGATATGCGCCATCTGCGCTAAAAGACTGGAAAGCCATCAACACGAGTAGGCCGGAGGACCGGAAGAAAGTCGAGTTGAAAACGCGGAAGCTCCTCCCGTTGACCGACACCGTGATTGAGAACCACCTGCTGGGGAGCGAAACTGTCGGCGTCTATCCTTTGTTTCCGGACGAAACGTGTTGGTTTCTGGCGGTGGACTTCGACAAGGAGACCTGGGAACAGGACTCGCGCGCATTCCTTGAGACGTGCCATGAGTTGGAAGTTCCAGCTGCATTGGAACGCTCTCGCTCGGGCAACGGTGGCCACATCTGGATATTCTTCGATCGTGCTGTTCCGGCGATGACTGCGCGCAAGCTCGGGTGTGCAATTCTCACGCGAACCATGGAACGCCGGCATCAACTCGGCCTCGATTCCTATGATCGCTTCTTCCCAAACCAGGACACCATGCCTAAGGGAGGGTTCGGGAACCTGATTGCACTTCCCCTACAGTTTGCGCCACGCAAGTCAGGCAACAGTGTTTTCATCGATACTGATTTCCGCCCTTATCCAGACCAATGGCAATTCCTTGCGAAGATTCGGCGAATGGCCGCCGTCGCCGCAGAAGAAATTATCGCCGAGGCTCAAAGCAACGGCGATTTGATCGGGGTCCGGATTAGCATCGCCGATGATGAGGATGCACAGGACCCTTGGACGTTGCCACCCTCACGCAAGCGGAAAGAGCGGCCCATTGAAGGCCCGCTGCCCAGGAGCGTTCAGGTCATTCGCGGAAACCTTCTCTACATAGAAAAGAAGGATCTGCCGCCAGCTATGCTGAATCGGTTGCTGCGTCTGGCGGCATTCCAGAACCCCGAGTTCTACAAGGCTCAGGCGATGCGACTGTCGACATACGATAAGCCACGTGTGATTGCCTGTGGGCAGGACTTCCCTCACCACATTGCCGTACCCCGGGGATGTCTGACGGAGACGTTGGCCCTCCTCGAAGCACACAAGATCCAGCCGGTAGTTCGGGACGAGCGGTTCGCTGGCACACCAATTGACGTAAAGTTTCAGTGCCAGCTTCGGCCTATTCAGGAGGAAGCCGTTTCGAAGATCAGCCTCCACGATGAAGGTGTTCTCTCTGCTCCGACTGCGTTTGGGAAGACGGTCGTAGCCGCATGGCTTATCGCAAAACGCAAGGTCAACACTCTGATACTGGTCCACCGGCAGCAATTGCTCGATCAGTGGCGGGAACGACTTGCAATGTTTTTGGATCTGCCAGCAGCGTCGATAGGGCATATCGGTGGCGGAAAGATGCACCGGACCGGTTGTGTGGATGTCGCGGTCGTTTAGAGTCTGCAGAGGAAAGACGAGGTCAAGGACTTTGTTGCCGAATACGGCCAGGTCATCGTCGATGAATGCCACCATATCTCTGCCTTCACCTTCGAGCAGGTGATGCGGCAGGTGAAAGCAAGGTATGTCGTCGGTTTAACCGCCACACCGACCCGGAAAGATGGGCACCATCCTATCATCTATATGCAGTGCGGCCCCATTCGGTTCAGCATGAGTGCCAGGACGATGACAGAATCGACGCCGTTCGAGCACAAGGTGACGCCCCGCTATACGGCATTCCAGATGCCACAAGAGCTCGCCGATGTCACGATCCAGGACATCTACGGCGCACTCGTAAATGATGGCTCGCGCAACGAGATGATCGCTGCTGACATCGTTCACGCTATTGAATTGGGACGTTGCCCTCTGCTTCTCACTGGTCGGACCGAGCATCTTCAGTATTTCGCAGCGAAGCTCGCGAGCGCTGCCAAGCATGTCTTCGTTTTGAAGGGCGGCATGGGCAATAAACAGCGCCGCTTGACCGCGGAAGCGATGGCAGCCGTGCCGGAGGGCGAATCGCGCGTGATTCTAGCAACCGGAAGCTACATCGGCGAGGGGTTTGATGACGCCCGCCTGGATACGCTGTTCCTTGCGATGCCGATCTCATGGAAGGGAACTCTGCAGCAATATGTGGGTCGGTTGCATCGTCTCCACGACAACAAACGCTTCGTGCAGGTCTACGACTACGTGGATCCCTGCATTCCAATGCTGGCCAGGATGTATGAGCGCAGGCTAAAGGGCTACAACGCGATTGGCTACGTAATCGAGCGCCCCCTTCACCCGGCATTCCCGGCGGGCCTCTGTCACATCTTAGGTGCGACACGCTGGTAGCGAGGCTTACCTCAAACGCAGGCTCATCTGCCGGGTTGTGCCTGAGTTTCTCCGAATCTCTCACCTTCCAGATCAAACAACTTCATAATCCGACCTGGACGACCTACCAGTCCGAGATAGACGGAAATATAATCCGGAATGGCCGATAACGATCGCGTACTCTTTCCCCGCTTTTCTGCCACACTCGTGAATCACCGCGCTCAAGCAACACCGGTAAAAGGCTCTAAAATGTTGAGGATTACCATGACCGCTAAGAGCAGATTCGAATTTAAGCCCGACTACGCGATTGCTCCGGGCGTAACTCTGCAAGAGACCATAGATTCGCTTGGGATTTCACAAGCAGAGTTGGCCAAGAAGACCGGACAACCGCTTAAAACCATAAACGAACTAGTCAACGGAAAGGCTGCCATTACTGCTGAGACCGCATTGCAGCTTGAGCGCGTACTCGGCGTGCCCGCATCGTTTTGGAACAATTTGGAGCGAAACTATCGTGAGGCTCGGTGGAGATGATTGAGCGTGGTGCGCTTCGCATCATTCACAACGAGTTCTGGAGCTTCGCCAGAGCTTCAAGAGCCTGCGCAAGTTTTGCCGATGGCTTCGCCATAAACGTCTTTCCTGTTAGCTTTTTGTGCTGCGCAAGAATTAGCCTATTGCGCGCGTTTTGAACTTTAGCTCATTATGCTGTGCGATAGCTTTTGTGGAAACCTTCTCCAACGATATCTCCGGACGATACACTAAAAGCGTCCCGATCCCCATCTCAAGAAACGACCTGAATGGCCACCGAACAGGAACTTCGCGAAAAACTGCGCAAAATAGCAGCTCTCTTTGAGGGAGCCACCACCGCTGGAGAGCGCGACGCGGCGGCCGCAGCGATTGCTCGAATTCGCGCCGTCCTGGCCGCCGCCGAGTTGACGGAACAGACCATCGAAATGCAGTTCCGACTCAGCGACCGCTGGCATCGGCGACTGTTCCTCGCCTTGTGCCGCCGCTATGGGCTGAGGCCCTACCGATATCCGCGGCAGCGGTATTCCAGCGTGGTTCTACGCGCTCCAAAATCGTTCATCAACAATACCCTCTGGCCAGAGTTTCTCCAGATTAAGGACGCCCTCGATGAATATCTGAACGATGCGACAGAGCGCATCATCCGCGACGAGGTGTTCGGGAACGCAGAAGAAGCCGAAGAGCAGGCGGGCGCACCGGAGGCGCTGCCTTCGAGGTTCCAAGACGCGGGGCAATCAGAATAAGAGGGCAGACAGCCCGGTGTGGCATTCGTCTGCTCGTAAATACGACGCATTCCCTCTGGAAACTAATCAACCCCCGTTTGCTTCACAGGGTACTATGTTCAAATCTCGCAACTTCCAATGATTAGGACGAAGCCTTCGGAACTTCTGGTAATGGTTTACCCAAAAGCTAGCGTGGCAGATTTAGCAGGTCCCAATGCCGCAGAAATGCAGCCACCGTACCATGTGCGTCTCGCCTAAAGCGCTCGCGACCATCAGAATCATCCGGAGTTCACAGCGAGAGTTCTCGTCGATGCAAATTCCGCCCCCGGCATGAAGGTCTTTATCGGGCGGGCTTGCCTCCCCAGACTTCCTGCCAAGCCGCGAATTCGGCCGGCCTCAACTGGTACCGCGCGAAATTGCCTTCATGGAGGCCCAGAAGATCAGCTTCAGCCATCTCCCGGAAGCGCGCGCGCTCATCCGGCACGATATTTTCTTCAATCCATTGCACTAGGAAGGCGGGCGCCTCCTTACGAGTCTGGCACGCGCGCACAATATCGGCGACAACCTGCCGGAGCGCCGCGCGATGCTTGAACCGGAAGGGATCAGGTTCGCCTAGCGACTGCCGCGCAGCAGCGTATTGTTCTGCTGACCGGCCGTAGGCCCAGAGGAATACATCCTTGAGGAGAGCACCATCATTCAGTTCGTAAACGCCGAGCATCGCCTCGGTGTAGAGCGATCTCGGTACATCGGTGAACGAAAGCGGCGAGAGATTCCGTTTGATGAAGGGAATGTTGGCCGCGAGCCGCGACACACGTTTATTGACATCATCAAACGGCTGCAGGTACGGCAACTGCACCATGACGAAAAACGACTGCTCGTAGGGATCTTCGATTGCCGCCGCCGTCGCCAGAATTTGGTTGAAATACTCCTCAATCTGCTGGGGAACGGCTAGCGGTTGAAAGGTCGATCGTTCGATGCCGACGGGAATATGCCGCAGCCGACCCGCAGCGCCCTCGTCCGCCAGGAGGTTATTGGCGAGAATTCCATGAAGATTGAGGATCGTGTAGCGGTTGAAGCCAATCTCATCGGCCGCGTTGACGAGAAACTCGATGGCGTCCTTGTGGTTCATGATCATCTGCGCTTCAAGACGGTCCCGTCCGTCGGCCTCCTCGCCGAATTCAATGAGGCACCTGGTATCGAGCAACGAATAAGTGTTGCCCTCAAGGCGGCTTGAGTTCCACGAGAGATCGATCAGAAGGCGGCTCAGAATCTGCTTGGCGTAGGTTCCCGCAGCTTCCGCTGCAACATGCCGCGTTCCAATCGACGCCAGGCGCGCGCGCTCTTCCGCCGAAAGATAGAACCGCACATTCGGCCGGTAGCCGTCGAGGAATTCGCGGTTGTAACCTACGGGTTTTCGCGCCGTGACCGGCTGACTGAGCTGGTGCTGAATCTTGGCACCCGCCGCCGAAATCGGCACCACTGCCGCCGGTTCCTCCGCCTTCACAGGGGCGCGTCCAAGTGCGGCCGGCGCCTCCGGCAGAAGGTACTTCACCGCCCTGCCTTCGCCTGTCGGCACGAGACGGCCAGATTGAACCAGGTTCCTTAGACGGAATTGCAACGTGCGCTGAGCCAGCTCTTGAGACAGGCTCTTCGCAATGTCCGCACGTCGTGCGCCTCCGGGATGGCGCGCGACCGCAGCAAGAATCTCTGCAATATCTTCTTCGGCTATTTGCTTGGGCACTGGGTGACCTCCCGTAGTTGCGCGAAAGCACTATCGCGCAATATAGCACTAAAATCGCGCAACAACAAGAAATTGCGAGCAATATTAAATTGCGCGTAATTCTTCCGCGCAAGATAGAGAGATTTACGCGCAATATTCCAGTGACATAGCATCACGACCTGGGTGGTATCCGCTGAGTGCTGAGACGGAAATACGAAGTTGACTGTGGCCCGTCGCTCCATGTCGCAAGCATTGGCTTTCCACTGTCCCGGAGCTCCGCCAATTGGTTCACCCTTTCAGGTACCGCGGGAGCTGGATCCGAGACCGAACTCGTCGCTTAGGGACGGAAAGAATGAGTGAGGTTACCCTCCGGCAACGTGTCTGCGGCCAGTGCTACTCGGTGTTCTGGATCTGTCCCCATTGCGATCGAGGTCAGCGTTATTGCAACCTGACGTGCCGCCTGCAGGCGCGTCGAGCGCAACGGCGACGTGCCAATCGCCGTCACCAGCAAAGCCGCGCCGGCAGAGAAGATCATCGCGTTCCGGCGTTTCAGGAACACGCACCTGCGCAATCGAACCGAGTTGTCCAGAGGGTCTTCGGAAATTTTGGATGGGGCACGCAGATGAGAGCATGTCCGATCTCTACGACAAGATCAAAGAGGACGTGGAGTTCCGCAGAATTTTGGCCGAAAAGTGCCGTTTCGGCTTTGAATTATCTTCAGTTGTACCGAATGTACCGAAAATGAAGGAAAAAGACGGGGCGAAAAGAGCCGCTTAAGTCTTTTTGAATGTGAGAGAAAGAATGGTCGGGGAGAGAGGATTTGAACCTCCGACCCCCTGGTCCCGAACCGGATACAGTGCAATTTGTTAAGCCTCCTGGATTCAGCAATATCCATGACATTGAATCCATTCCGCTTAGCTGACAGCATGTAGAGCTTTGTTGACCTTTATTGAGCTTGAGTGCTTTCGCCGCTACAAAATTGACTACATCCTTGTGGGGTAACCCCGCTCCTGAGGCAAGATCCATTGTGGCACCCGCAGCTCAGCACTATTCGGTCCCCTCTTGGCCTTGGTTTTTATTTCCTAACCTACTAATTTCTCCAGCCTTTGTAGAGTGTCAGGGTATCTGCGAACCAACAGCACTAAGGCGGCGGCTTGTGGATTCGGCTTCGCACGTCCCTGTTCCCACTTCTCCAGTGTCCTTTCGTTGATACGGAGTTTGCGCGCAAACACGGCGCGAGAACAGCGCAGCTGCTCTCGTGTTTGTCTAATCAGCTTGGAATCAACTTCAGGAAGTGGCTTTACCTTGACTCTGTAACTGCGTAGCGTTTCCTTGCCCTCGCGCCGGCCCGTCATCGCTGCCACACCTTCCATCAGTTCGTCAAAAATCTTTCGGTTCGCCATTACCATCTCCTTCGCCTCGTCCGCCGCTCGGCGCGAGCCTTTAGTTCTAACTCAATTGCCGCCTTGAGAGCCTTCTTTTCCTTTGCGCTCAGGTCCGCTGCTTCATCCTTGCCGTACAATGTCATTAACCAAATCTGCTGCTCAGACCGGAAATAAAAATAAATGATGCGGACGCCACCTCGGCGGCCCTTGCCAGGTCTCGGATCGCCCCAGCGGATTTTGCGAAAGCCGCCGGTTCCTGGCATCACCTGCCCGAGTTCGGGATTTGCAGCCAGCTCTCCTGCAACGCTCGATACTGCTCATCACTTAGGTACTCATGAAGGTGGCGCGTGAACGCTGGCGCTTCCACGAATTCCATGTTTGTCCTGTCCGCTGCCGTCGTACAAACTGGCCACAGTATACGCTATCGGCGTATAGTAGTCGACTTTTTAGTTTCTCCAGTTTAGTCTGCTCGTGATGGCCTGGGCCTTAATCGGCCCAGTCTTTTTGTTCAAAGCACAAAGTTGTCTTCGGCTGATTTAGGTTGAGACAGATCGCGGCTACAGATCGGATGACTGCCGGCGATCGATCGCGAAACCTTGGCGTCATACCCCTCGCGGCGTGGGACTCCGCAGTACGGCTCGACCGGCCTGCTTTCCCGCTTCTTAGGCAGGAACAGCTTTCTCGTTCTCAAATCACATGAGGTCGAAGATGTGCTGAGTATCTTCAATAATGGCGACTTGGCATCATCCCATCTACCTTCCGTCTCTGCTAACGCCGCCGGAAGGGTCGAATGCGAATCATGCGATCCTAGAGTGAACCCTTTTATTGCATCATATTTGATTATTGATGCACTTTACGGGATCTATTGATTTTCATTTTGATGTAGTATATTGTATCGAACATGATTAACGATGCAATTAAAGGCATCAAGCCTCTACGCCAGAAGGCTCTGCCATCCGAGATGCGCCGGGCCCTGATCGAAGCACGCAAGAAGCGCGGATGGAGCCAGAGGGATCTGGCGAGCCGCATCAACATCGGACAGAGACACATCTCCGGCATAGAGTCGGGAAAGATCGTGCCGCGCTATGACACACTGCTTGAGATCGTCCGCACACTTGATCGCGACCTCATCATGGTCCCCCGCGCCCTCATGCCCCTGGTCCAGTCCCTCGTGCGCGACCACCTGAAGGACGAACCGGGAGAAGGCGAGGAACAGCCCCTCTACGCCGCTCGCCGCGACGAAGACAATTCGCAGGAGCCGCACGATGAAGTCTGATCCGAAAAAACTTAATGCTCTTTCGGTCCGCCTGTACGGAAAACAGATCGGCGTCATCACCCGCATTGCGGGCGACCGGCAGCTTTTTGCGTTCGAGCAGGATTATATAGACGATCAGCACCGGCCGACCTTAAGTCTCTCGTTCAAGGGCAGCACGGGAGGGCTCGTGGCGAACTTCCGCCCGGTGGGACGCCGTGTCCCGGTCTTCTTTTCCAACCTTCTGCCGGAAGGCCACCTGCGCGACTATCTCGCCAAACGCGCGGACGTGAATCCCGAGCGCGAATTCTTCCTCCTAGCGGTCCTAGGTGCCGACCTGCCGGGCGCGCTTGTTGTTGCGCCGCTGGCGGGCGATGAGCAGCAATCCGAACCACACCACGATCATGATGATGATAGCCGTGGCGACGGTAAGGGCGGCGAAGAGCCCCTGCGCTTTTCGCTCGCCGGCGTGCAGTTGAAATTCTCCGCCATCATGGAAACCTCTGGTGGCCTGACCATTCCCGCCGGCGGTTTGGGCGGCTCATGGATCGTCAAGCTTCCTTCCGCACGGTACAAAGCGGTTCCCGAGAATGAATTCGCCATGCTGGAACTCGCCCGGCGCATTGGCATCTCTGTTCCTGAAAACAAGCTCATCGATGTCGCAAGTATCAAAGGACTGCCCGAACAGGCCCATACGGTGGAAAGCAAGGCTCTCGCGGTGAAGAGGTTCGACCGCCTGCCGGACGGCAAGCCTGTCCACATGGAGGACTTCGCGCAAGTCTTCGGGGAATTCCCCAACAACAAGTACAAGTTCCACAGCTACGAAAACATCGCCACCGTGTTGTGGGCGGA
>Ga0307375_10002362_pt1 | contig 19361 bp, 11 predicted proteins | sample TR1MG_FD_202531 | JGI IMG/M metagenome (GOLD analysis project Ga0307375, IMG submission 202531) | Soil microbial communities from Risofladan, Vaasa, Finland - TR-1 | ecosystem: Environmental > Terrestrial > Soil > Coastal area > Acid sulfate soil | place: Finland: Risofladan, Vaasa | collected...
CCCTGAATTTTTATCAGCGGGCTGTTGCGCGTGCGCCGGCATCAGGGCCAGCAGCAGCGCAGCCGAGAGAGCGGAACTTGCGAACGGGGAAGCGTGACGCATGGTGGTCTGCATGGTGTTACCCTTGTCTCGCTGTAAAAAGCGATTTACTTCGGAGCCCATGGTAGACCATTCCCAATGAAACCTGCAAAACATCTCGCCAGCCTGCTCGCCTTTCTTGCCGTCTTCGGCTCTCTCGCAGCTTCCGCACGCGCTAAATCCTCACAGGACGAAAAGGTGTGGGTGGGCAGCTGGGCTGCGTCGCAGCAGATTCCCGAGCCGCAGAACGCGCTTGCGCCCGAGGATCTGCGCGACGCCACGGTTCGCCAAGTGGTGCGGCTTTCCGCGGGTGGCGCCACGCTGCGCGTGCATCTTTCCAACGCCTTTGGAACGGCACCGATGACCTTCACCTCCGTGCATCTGGCGCTCGCGGTGTCGCCGGGGTCCTCCGCCATCCAGCCGGGATCCGATCATGCGTTGACCTTTTCCGGTGCGGCGTCTGTCACGGTCCCGGCGGGCGCGGAGTACATCTCCGATCCCATTGCGTTTTCGGTGGCACCTCTTGCCAGCCTTGCCATCAGTTTTCATCTGGATGAGCCGCCCGCGCGCGAGACAGGGCACCCCGGCTCGCGGGCAACCACCTTTGTCGTCCATGGGGATCTTGTGTCTGCGCCAGACCTGCCTTCGGCGAAGAGGGTGGATCACTGGTATCAGCTTGCGGGCGTGGATGTGCTGGCCCCGCCGGGCGCGGCGTCTGTGGTTGCGCTGGGAGACTCCATCACGGACGGCCACGCCAGCACGACCAATGGAAGCGATCGCTGGACAGACGTGCTTGCCGAGCGACTACAGGCTGCGCCAAAGATGCGCAGCATTGCGGTGCTGAACCAGGGCATTGGCGGCAATCATCTGCTGACGGACGGACTCGGGCCGAATGTGCTGGCGCGGTTTGACCGGGACGTGCTGGCACAGACCGGCGTGCGCTGGCTGATTGTGTTTGAGGGCGTGAACGACCTGGGCGCGCTGGCGCGCGAGGGGGAGGTTTCGCCGGAGCGGCACAAGGACCTCGTGCAGCGCATGATTGCGGCCTACCAGCAGATTCTCACGCGCGCCCACGCGCACGGCCTTCGCGTCTTCGGAGCCACCATCACATCGTTTGTCGGATCGGACTACTACAATCCAGGCCCGGCTTCAGAAGCGGATCGCGAGGCCATCAATGCCTGGATTCGAGCGCCGGGGCATTTTGACGCGGTTCTTGACTTTGATCAGGTGCTGCGCGATCCAGCCCATCCGGACCACCTGCTGCCGGCCTACGATTGCGGGGATCATCTGCATCCCAATCCTGCCGGCTATCGCGCGCTGGGAGACTCGATTCCGCTCACGCTGCTCGGGAAGTGACGGGCCCGGTTTAGGGCAGCCTCAGGCAGCGGTGGATGGTGCATTGTCAAACGTAAGCCGCAGCACGGTGATGTCGTCTTCCTGCCCGAAGGCCTGCGCCGCGTCTGCAATCTGCCGCGCAGTTTGACCGCTCACTTCGCGCGTGCGATCAAAGCCGAACAATTCGCCGTCAAGGTTGCGAGCCTCCAGCACGCCATCAGAAAGCAGAATCATCCGGTCGTGGTGCTCCATCCGGCCCTGCACCAGCTCATAGCGCTGCCCGGCCATCAATCCAAGAGGCAGAGCGGGAATCGTCTCAAGTTCCTTCCCAGAGAGATACGGAGCCAGATGGCCCGCATTGGCCAGCACGAACTCCCCGGAGGAGGAGATGCGCACGCAGCACGCCGTGGTAAAGCCGAGTTGCCCCTGCGCCACAAGGGCCTGGTTCAGGTGGAAGAGAATCTCCGCCGGATCATTCGATGTCTGGCAGCGCAGCACGCCCAGAATCATGGCCACGCGCATGGCCGCCGTGAGTCCTTTGCCTGAAACATCGCCCACCACCACGGTCAAGGACCCGTCCGGCGCCGGATGGATATAAAAAAAGTCGCCGCCCACTTCGCTGGCCGGCAAATAGACAGACTCCACCTGAAAGCCGTGCGTGGGCTCTGAGACGCGCTGCAGAAGCATCTGCTGCACGGAGCTGGCCGCCTGCAGCTCCGCGGCATAGGCTGCGCGCTCCCGCGCCGCCTCCACCATGTCCGCGCACAGCGCCGCATTTTCCAGCGCCGCCGCAGTCCGCAGGGCGATGGTGTTCAGCAGTTTCAAATTGGCCGCGGAGTAGCTCTCTGCGGCATCCGTGCTTGCCAGTGCAATCACGCCCAGGGATCGCTGCCCGGAGCGCAGAGGAGCGCAGATGAGCGCTTTCAGCTGCTGCCCAGCCTGCTGAGCGCGCGGATCAGTTGCGCAGGTGTTCACAATTTCGGCCACACCCCGCTCAAGAATGGAAGTGGCAAACAAAGAGTCCGGTGCGAGCGCCGAAGGGAGTGAAGATTCGAAAGCAGAGGAACCCGCAAAGCCCGCCGCAATGCGCAGGGCACCGCCCGACTTTTCCTGCACCAGCACGCTGCCATGCGTGGCGGGAATCAGGCGGTGCGCCTGTTCCAGCGCCGCTTTGCTGATGGCCTCCACATCCAGCAGCGTCGCCATCTGCTCTGAGAGTTGCTCGATCAAGTGGAGTTCGCGGTACAGATGCAGCGTCTCCGAGGCCAGAGCGCGATGCTCAGACTCGCGGCTGGCCAGATGCGTCAGCATCGCAGCCACGGATTCTGCCGGTGCAGCAGGCCCCATCACGCAGCCAAGCTCGGACCCATCCAGCAGAATCGGCGCGCGAGTATAGCCATCCATTCCCTCCGGCAAGTTGCTGCCCAAAAGCACACGCTGATTTGCATCCACAATACACAGCTCACTCGACGCGGCCTGGCACACGGCCAGGATTGCGGCAAAGCTGCTGGATTTTGGGTTGACGATCGCCCGAAGCGTGACGGCTGCCATGCGGCTCAGGCTCCGGCACTGGAGAGGCCCAGCACCGAGCGGGCCTTCTCCACCAGCTCGTCCGGATCAAAAGGCTTGGTCATGTACATGTCCGCCCCAACCTCGGTTCCGCGTCTGCGGTCGAACTCCTGGCCCTTGGCGGTGAGCAGAATGATGTAAATGCCGGAGAGGCCCAGTTCGTGCTTCACGGCATGGCACACGTCAAAGCCGTTTTTCTTGGGCATCATCACGTCCAGAAACACCAGCTGCGGCTCTTCGGCGCGAATGGTCTCCAGGGCCTCTTCGCCGTTGCTGGCAACGTGCAGTTCCACGCCGTCGTCTTCCAGCTCCTCCAGGGTCTGCTGGATTAGAGTTCGCAGATGCGGCTCATCGTCCACGATCAGAATCTTCATAGGCATCATTGATAAATGAGGAAGAGAACGTTCTCCATACCTTTCTCGAAGCGCAGGGCACGCACAGCTTCGTCGGTCGAAAGCAGGGAATTCAGAATGATAATGTCCGGCTTGGATTTGAGCGCGTTGGTGACCAGCTGTTGCCCGTTGCACTCCGTCACGTGGTAGCCGCGCGTCTGCAGAACCTCAGTAAGCGTGCGCAGCGTCGAAGAGTCCTCGTCTACCACCATCACCTTGCGGTGCGACTTGCCCTGATCGAGCAGCGTGCCCACCTCGTGGAAGAGGCGCGCCGTATCGATGGGCTTGGTCAGGTAGCGGTCCACGCCCAGGCGGTATCCGCGCTCCTTGTCCTCCACAATGGAAAGAATGATGATGGGGATGTCCATGGTGGCCGGATCATTCTTGAGCACCGCGGCCACGTCAAACCCATTCATCTCCGGCATCATCACGTCCAGGATCACCAGCCCGGGAGTTTCTTCGCGGATCAGGGTTAGAGCCTTGCGACCATCTTCGGCCAGGCGAACCCGGTAGCCGGCATCAGTGAGTTCCTGATTCAGCAGGGAGCGAATGTTCGGATCATCGTCCACCACCAGCACGGACTTGTTTTCGCTGTCGTGATTGGCGACGGTTTCGCGCAGCCGCTTCACAATGGACTCGATGTCCACCGAGCGGCGAGCGGGAAGCAACTCGAGTTGCGCGGACTGGCCCGCAACAGGCAGACTGAAGGAGAACGTGCTGCCCGCGCCGGGAGTGCTCTCCACCCAGATGCGGCCTCCGTGATGCTCCACAATCTCCTTGCAGATCGGCAGGCCAAGCCCGGTGCCTTTGGGCTTGTCAGTCAGCGTATCGCCCACCTGCTTGAATTTCTCAAAAACCTTTGGCTGGTCTGCGGGCGCAATGCCGATTCCAGAGTCGGTCACACTGACCACCAAATCTCCGTCCTCCTGCCGCACCCGGCACTGGATTGATCCGCTGTCAGTGAACTTGACCGCATTGGAAATTAAATTGATGATCACCTGAATCAGCCGGTCCTTGTCGCCGGTGATCGTCGGAAGGTCCGGCTCCACGTCCCGCACCATCGGCAGCGACCTGGCCTCCAGCAGCGATGCCGTGGCGGAGGTTGCCCGCTCCACCACTTCGGCCAGTGAAACACTTTCCATGTTCCAGGTGAACTTGCCCGCTTCAATTTTGGCCAGGTCCAGCACATCGTCAATCAGCTTGGTCAGGCGCTCCCCTTCGCTAACGACTACGCCGAGGTTTTCCATGATCTGCTGCTTGGCCTGCAGGACCTTCCGGTCCTCTTCCGGCACAATCGGGAAGATGCGCTCCTCCAGTCGGCGGCGGATGATTTTGGCAAATCCCAGAACGGACGTGAGCGGCGTGCGGAGCTCGTGGCTTACGGTGGATAGGAATGCGCTCTTGGCCGCATCCGCCTCTTCCGCCGAGGCGCGGGCCAGGCGAGTTTCCTCAAAGAGCCTGGCATTGTGGAAGGCCACGCCAACCGCGGATGCGATGGTGGAGAGCAGCCGCTGATCAGCTTCCGTAAAGCGCCCCTCCTGGTCAGTGGATTGCACGCTGAGGACGCCGATGACCTGCCCGCCGGACGGAATTGGCACGCCCAGGTAAGAGGCTGTTTGCCGGCCCATCTGCTCAATTCCCAGCGTGGCGCGCTTATGGTCCATGTCTTCGTTGATCAGCAGCGGCTGGCCGGTGCAAATAATCTGCGAGGTAAGGCCCGTGCCGAAGGGACGCGCCTCCGCTTCCTCGCCATAGGCGTACGGGAAGTGGAGCGTCATTGTCTCCCGGTCCAGCAGGGACACATAGGCAATGGGCGCCTGGAACAGGTCGCGCACCTGGTCGCCGACAAACAGAATCAGCTGCTCCTTGTCGAGCTGCGTGGCCAGAGCCTGCGAGATGCGGTTGATGGTCATCAACTCCGCAGCCCGCTCCTGCACCTCCTGCTCGCGCAGGTTGATCAGCAGATAGGCGTTCGCATTGTCCAACGCAATGGTGGTGTAGGAGGCCAGGTTTTCCAGCAGGCTCAGGTGCTGCTCGGTGTAGGCGTTCTTCTTGAAGCTCTGAATGCTCAGCACGCCGAGCACGCGCTCCTGCGCAATCAGCGGAAGATAAATCATGGAGACCGGCGGCTGGGCCAGGCTGCCATCTTCCAGCGTGTGGCCGGCGTGGTCGTAGTCGGAAATGTACTCCTTGTACTGGCTCTCCGCGTCATTGATGAGGATCGACTGGCGATGCTCAATGCACCAGACGGCAAACTGATTCTTGTCGTCCATGCTGCGCGTATACGGGGCGTAGCGCTTGCCGTTCTCAATGGCCAGGCTGTACTCGATCAGGCGCTTCTCCGGCCGGTAAAGTCCCACGCCGAAGATGCTCGCATCCGCAATCTGATTCACGCGTTCGTAGAGCTTGAACAGAATCGTATTCAGATCCAGAGACGCGGTGATCTCCCGCCCAATCTGGCTGAGCAGGTCAATGCTGTCTCTCTGCGCGGCAATCTCCGCGGCCTGCGTACGAATCTCCTGCGTGCGCTCGTTCACCGTGGCTTCCAGGGTCCGCGCCTGCTCTTCCAGGATCTCAGTCTTGCGGCGTGCCTTGTTCCGCTCGTGCTTGCTGATCAGGCTCCAGCCGAACATGCCCAGCAGCAGAAACAGCAGAACATAGGCAGCGTAAGCCAGAGTGGTGCGGTACCACGGCGGAAGAATGACAAAGGAAAAATCCCCTTCCTCGCCCAATTGACCATCATCCGTGCGCGAGTGCACCCGGAAGCGATACGAACCCGGCCCCAACCCGCTGTAGTTCGCCTCGGTCTGCTTGTCCCACTGGGACCAGTCCTTGTCCACACCTTCCAGTTGGTACTGATATTCGGTTCCGGCAGGGTTTGAATAGCTGAGCGCCGCGAACTGGAAGTGCAGGTTGTTGCTGGCCGGAGGCAGCTTTAACGCAGACGCGCCCGGCCTCTGGACTCCGCCGAACAGCACAGCCGACCCATTCCTCACCTGGCGGACAAGCGTGGGGATTGGTGGGGGTGCGGCGTGTGCGCTGCCCAGGCTGAAGTGGAGCAGGGCGTCGCCAAGGAACCAGTACGAGCCGTCCGTATCGCGGCGGATGAATCCAATGCCGAAGCGCTTCAAATCCCGGAAGGCATTCTCCTCCAGGTGCCAGCTTCCGTCCGCGGCCTGGGTGAACATGCCCTCGCGGCTTCCGCTGAGCGTTATGGTGGTGGACCAAACTGCATGATCCCCAATCGGCACCAGGATGGCAGACATGCCGGGGCCGTCCACTGGCAGCAGGAAGCGGTCGTCCTGGACCAGTCTCTGCTGCGCGGCATCCCAGCGGTAGATGTGAGCGGTGCGTTGATAGGTGACATAAATCTGCCCGCCCACCAGTTCCGCGTCGCTGGGCGCATTCACGACTCCCTGCGCTTTGGTAAGAATCTGCACTTTGGAATCGCGCATGCCCGTGGGTGCCACGGTCACGCGCAGAATCCGGCCCGATGCTCCGGAAACCCACAGCGTTCCATCCATAGCTTCCGCAAGAGCCGTGGCCTGGTAGAGGAGATTCGGCAGCCGCCCTTCATCGATCCACTGGTGCCCATCCCATCGCATGGAACTCAGGCCGTTCGAGTGCCCGATGAAAATGCGGGAAGGGTCCTTGCGCGACTGGAGAATAAAATAGGCCTGCTCATGCAGGCCGTGGACGGCGGGCATGGCTGGTACCACGGCGTCGCCTTGCAGCCGCATCACTCCCTCGCTGGTGGCCACCAGCAACTGCTCCGTCGCCCCATACGCCGCATCCTTGAAGTCGATCATGTTCCAGGCCTGGCTGGGGCCGTGAAGCGCATGCAGGGCAGAGCGATGGCTCTGGGGATCGAAGTCCAGGCGAAAAATAGCGCTGTTGCCCGAGACGCTGGTGACGTAGCCGGTTCCCTTATAACGGAGGAAATCCAGCGCAGAGCCGCGGGAGAAGATAGAGATCGGAGATTGGATATCGACGTGGGAGATGCCCGGGTCGGACCCGACCCACAAACCGCCCTGGTTGTCCTGGAAGGCGGAAAGACCTTCGGAACTCAGCAGTCCGGCGCCCTCATCCAGCACCTGCCGGAGCTTGCCGTCGTGGTCCAGAATCACCACGCCGCCATTTAACGTCGTGACGCAAATGCTTCCGTCTTTCAGCCGAAGGGAGGTGTAGACCTCGTGCTTCTTCAGGTAGGCATCCACTGAAGTGGGAAACGGGGTGACCTTTTGGCCGTCATATAGAGAGAGCAGACCGTCGCGCTGCGACACCAGGATGCGCGAACCGTCGTAGGGATGGAGGAAGAGCTTGGCGGCACTCTTGTAGCCGTCGCCGCCGGGGACCGGGCGCAATTGGTCGCCCACAATCTCTTCCAGCCCGATGGATGCTTGCGACGTATACACGTGGCCGTGCACTTCAGAGAGCGCCTCGAAGCTGGAGTTCGGTCCGGAGGCCCACACCTGCATCTTCTTGCCGTCCCAGCGGAACAGCGTCTCGTATGAACGGAAGTAGGTGCCTTGCGGCGTGGGCAGAATCTGCCACACATCGGTAAAACTGCGATGCTCCGCAGGAATCTTGTCCAGCAGGGAGACGTAGGTCAGCTTTCCGGCGGCGTCCGGGGTCAGGTAGCCGAACTCATTGTTCCCGCCCACCCACAGCCTGCCGGATTGGTCGCAAACGATCGATCGCGTAACGTTGGATGGAATAAAGATCTTGCGCCACGTAACCCCGTCGTACTCCATCACCAGGCCGTTGGACACGCCAAAAAACATCACGCCACGGTGATCCTGGGCGATGGTCCAAACCTGTCCCGGCCCGTCGTATTGTTTGGTGGAGTAGTTCGTGACGATGGGCATTCCCACTTCGGCCGCCGACTTTGGGGCAGCCTGTGGAGCGGCTTGTCCGCTCATCAGCCCGGGACACGCCAGCAGAAATGCCGCTGCAACAGCAGCGACGCGGGACTTGCAGAGAGAAGCGGCAATGCGTTGGGCCACGTGGGTGTCCAGGAATTCGGAAAGTGGTGCGCAACTACAGAGAATTGGGGGAATCGGGTTACTTTTCGCCAGGGAATGAGGCTAGAGCTTACCATGCTGTAAATTGCAGGCGCAATACCGCATTGGCAAGGGCTTCGAGTACGTTGGCGCCACTACGCTTCGCGCTCCAGCGGGCCCACTTCAATCTCCGCGGCGGACCGGCCGCTTTTCATCTGCGAAGAAGTCACCAGGGCCACTGCGCAGAGGATGGCCGCCATGCCCACAAATTCCGAGGGCTGCAGGTGCTCGCGCAGCACCAGTGCGCCCAGCAGCACGGCCACCATCGGATTCACGTAGGCGTAGGTGGCCACCTTGGCCACCGGGACGTGGTGGATAAGCCAGATGTAGCAGGAGAATCCAAGCAGAGAGCCGAACAAAACCAGGTAACCGATGGCGCTGATGCTTTGCGCGTTCCATGTGGCCCGCGGCCACTGCCACGTGACCGTGGCAAACAAGCAGTTGCAGAGGCCAGCCGCCAGCATCTCCCAGCCTGCGGCCACGAGCGGGTCCACCGGCAGCCGCATGCGGCGGAAAAGGACAGAGCCAGAGGCCCAGCTGAGTGCGCCCACTAGCACCACCAGCGCGGCGATCAGCTGCATGGGGCGGCTGTGCGTGCCGTGTCGCAATGCGCCATGAAAGCTGGGCCAAAGCAAGGCCACCAGCCCCACCAGCCCCAGTGCCAGGCCCAGCATTCCGCGCGGGCGCAGCTGCTCGCCTGCGGGCAGCTTCATTTCAATCACGGCCACATACAGCGGCACCACGGCCACCAGCAGAGCAGCCAGTCCGCTGGCCAAGTACTTCTCGCTCCAAACCAGCCCGATGTTTCCGCCAAACAGCAGCAACACGCCCACAAAGCCCAGCCGAGCCATTACCGAGCGGCCGTACCAGAGCCGCTTTTTCCGCAAGGCGCAAAACGTCAGCATCAGGAATGCGCCAATGAGCATGCGCGTCCCTGCCAGGATGGTAGCCGGCAGCAGATGCACACCGATGCTCATTGCCGTATACGTCGCGCCCCAGCACACGTAAACGCTGGCAAAGGCCAGCAGAATGGCAATTCTGGGCGGCGCGGCGGCGGTTGGGGAGAAAGCGGACACGATACCCTATCGTACCGTCTCGCTCTGCCGCGCATACCGCTTCGCGCCACGGTTCACAGCGCGCGCAGCTGCGGCCTTCAGCGCCCGGTCAAAGGCTCCAGCCGGAACTTGTACTCATACGGAACTGCAGGCAGCAGGAACTCCTTGTGCACCGGCGCGCCCCAGCTGTCATCGCCGCCCACGCCCATTTGCCCGTAGTCCAGGTTCACGGTAATGTCGCGCGAGAACACAATCTCCGAAGGATGCCGGTGGCCGGTGTTTGCCGGCCACTTGTCGTGCTCCAGCTCTTCCATGCGGAAGGGCCACGCGCTGAAGTTGATGCCCGGTAGGCCCACCGCTCTCAGACCGAATCCATCCTCATCCTTGAAGGAAACCCAGCGGACATCCGTGCGATTGCCCGTCTCCTGCGGCTCAATATACGGGAACCAGAGATGGTCCACGGTGTTCTTGTAGAGACCCACTGCGGCGCCGGCTTTGCGGTCCGCATAGCTCTCCTGCGGTCCGCGCCCATACCACTCCACGTTGTGCAGAGATCCAAGGATGCTCATCTGCATGCCTACGCGCGGAAGGTCCGGCAGCGGGGTGCTTCCCGGCGCAAACTGGCTGTCCACGTCCACTGATCCGTCGCCGTAGATGGTGTAGATGTAGCTTTGCGTCGCGTTGCCCGCGGCCAGCCTGGACTCTGCCGTGATCCGGACAATGTTCGCCGCCACCTGCTCGCCTTTCAAGCGGGTGACAAAGCGATGCGCGGCCGCCAGTTCCCATACGCCCAGCCTCTGCGGCATGCCGTTGCCGCGGTCGTTATCCGTTGGCGCGCGCCAGTAGTTCGGCTCCAGCGGCGCGGTCAGCAACTCATGCCCCAGCACGTTGTAAGAGGCAATAGAGCCGGAGAGCTTATTGACGGCGAGGGAGAAGTTCTTGTTGGAGACAACCAGCTCATCCGGCAGGTCACTCAAAGTAATCGCAGGCAGATCCTGCACTGGCCGCATGGCTGCTGGCGGCACGCTGTAGGGCATTTGGAACTGGTCCCAGCTCACCTCGTAGCCCTTTGCCGCCCACGGTGTGTCCTGCGCCAGGCGGAACTGGACGGTGAGGAAATATTCGGCTCCCGGATCAAGAGCCGGCTGCTTCAGGCCAAGCTCAATCTCCTTCGAAGCGCCGGACTCCAGCTCGCCCACGGGCACATCGCCGCTCTCAATCGCGCGCCCGTTCTCCTCGAGCACCCACGACCCGCTCACGAACCCAAGGCTCTGGAAGTTGTACCGGTTGGTTACGCGCACCCGCCCGTGCAGCAGGTCCACCGGGTCCACGCGGATGCTGGCGTACACCTTCTTCACTTCGGTCAGGCCGGGGTGGGGCGTGCGGTCGGGCAGCACCAGGCCATTGGTGCAGAAGTTGTCGTCGTTGGGCCGGTCGCCAAAGTCGCCGCCGTAAGCCCAGAACTGCTTTCCATTCGGCCCCGTCTTGCGGATGCCCTGGTCCACCCAGTCCCAGATGAAGCCGCCATGTGCCCACGGCTCTGCATTGAAGACGTCCCAGTACTGCTGAAAATCTCCGGTGCTGTTGCCCATGGCGTGCGCGTACTCAATCTCAAAGAACGGGCGGCCGCGGCCGTACTTCTTGTAGTAGGAAACGATCTCCTGCGGCTTCACATACATCGGAGTCAGCGCGTCTCCGTGGATGCTGTTGCCCGGCTCGTAGGTGATAAAGAACTCCGGATGGTGCGAATTGGCCCACTGCTTGGCGGCCACAAAGTTCGCGCCCCAGCCGGCCTCGTTGCCCATGGAAAACCCAATAATCGAGGCATGATTCTTGTCGCGCTCCATCGTGTGCCGCATCCGGTCCACAATCGCGTCGCGGTAGTCCGGCCCGTTGGAGATCGGCTGCTCAATATTGGATCCGTAGCCGTGGGACTCCACGTTCGACTCGTCCAGAATGTAAAGACCGTACTTGTCGGCCAGGTCGTACCACTCCGTCACGTTGGGGTAGTGGCTGGTGCGCACGGCGTTGATGTTGTTCTGCTTCATCAGCCGAATGTCCTGGATCATGCGCTCGCGCGTGACCACCTGGCCCAGGTCCGGATCAAATTCGTGCCGGTTCACTCCTTTAATAATGAGCTTCTTGCCGTTGATCAGAATCTGGTCGCCCTTGATCTCCGACTGGCGGAAGCCCACGTTCCACGGAACCACTTCCACCACGTGGCCCTTGGCGTCCTTCAGCGTCAGCAGGAGCTTGTAGAGATACGGAATCTCCGCAGACCATTGATGCGGCGCTGTGACTTCGCGCTGCAAATCCAGCTCCGTGTCCTTGCCGCCTGCGACGCGGACTTTGCGAGAAACGCTCAGCACGCGACTGCCGGCCGCATCCAGCAGGTCCACGTCCACTGAGGCTGCCTGCTTGCGCGCGTTCAGATTCTGCAGGCTCACGTGCACCTCAAGCGTTGCGTTCCGGTACGCGCTGTCAAAAGGCGTCTTCACCTGGAAGTCGCGCACGTGCAGCGGAGCGCGCGAAAGCAGCGCAACGTCGCGGAAGATGCCGCTCATGCGCCAGAAATCCTGATCCTCAATGTAGCTGCCATCGCTCCAGCGATAGACTTCCACGGCAATCAGGTTGCTGCCCGGCTTCAGGTACGGCGTGATGCGGAACTCTGAAGTCATTCGCGAGTCCTGGCTGTAGCCCACCTTTTTGCCGTTGATCCACACGTAGAAGGCGGAGTTTACGCCGTTGAAAAGCAGATAGGTTTCGCGCCCATCCCATGAAGCGGGCAGCGTAAACTCGCGCCGATAAGAACCCACCGGGTCGCGCTGGCTGTAGGCCGTCCAGGAGTGGTCGTCCGGCGTGTCCGTCACGCGCGGGTAGTCGCGCTTGAACGGATAAGTGATGTTGGTATAGATGGGCGTGCCGTAGCCCTGCATCTCCCAGTTGGAGGGGACCGTAATTTCTTTCCACGAACTCGCGTCAAACTCCGGCTTGAAAAAATACACCGGACGCAGCTCCGGACTCTTCACCCAGTGGAACTTCCACTTGCCGTCCAGCGACTCTACCCACGGCGATTGCCCCTCGTCGCGCATGGCCGACGAGGCATCAGGAAATGGCGTAAACGTGGCGCGCGCCGGCTCCTTGCCAATGCCAAATACGTGGGGGTTTTCCCAGTCGGGCAGCGCCGGGGCTGCGGTTTGCGCCACCAGGAGCGCATTGCCAACAAGGGCAAGAGAAAGCAGAAGCAGGGCCAGTCGTTTCATTTCGTGTCTTCCATGCGGCCCGAATAGGCGGCACACGCATTCTACTATTCCGCGGACTCAGCGTATGCTGGGCCCCTAGCTCGCCCCGCTGCCGGATTCCCGCGGCGGAATCAATAGACCGTGTGCTCAGGCTGTGCGGAAGCTCCATTGCCGCTGAGGCGATTCAGGTCCAGGTTTAACTCGAGCACGTTGACTCGCGGCTCACCCAGCAGGCCAAACGCGCGCGGCGTAACGTGCCGCAGTACGAGCTGCCGAACGAGTTCGACGCTGAGCCCGCGGGCCCTGGCAACGCGCGGCGCCTGGTAGAGCGCGGCATCCGGAGTGATGTCCGGGTCCAGGCCGGAGCCGGACGTGGTCACCAGGTCGATGGGCACCGGGCTGCCGGAATTCTCCGCGCGAAGGCTGTCGATCGCGCCCTGAATGCGGTGCACCAGCTGCGCGCTCGACTGCGCCAGGTTCGATCCGCCGGAGTTCTCCGCGTCATACCCGCTGCCCGCCGCGGAGGGCCGCGAATGGAAGTAGCCGTCGGAATCAAAACTCTGCGCGATGAGCGAAGATCCAATCACGCCGCCGTTGCGAACGATGAGGCTTCCATTCGCCTTGCGTGGAAACACCGCGTGGGCCGCGGCCGTAACCAGCAGCGGATACGCCAGGCCGAACACCAGCGTGGTCAGTAGAGTAAACCGGATGGACGTGTTCCAGATTCCGTTCATGAGAAGTCTCCGTTCAGTTGCAACAGGCTCTTCAAACCAGGTGCAGTGCCACCAGAGCCAGATCAATGGCCTTGATCCCGACAAAGGGCACCAGCACGCCCCCCAAGCCATACACCAGCAGGTTGCGCCGCAGCAGCGCCGCCGCCGGACGAGGCTCATAGCGCACGCCCTTCAGCGCCAGCGGAATGAGCGCGATGATGATGATGGCGTTGAACACGACGGCCGAGAGAATGGCGGACTGCGGCGAATGCAACCGCATCACGTTGAGCGCGGCAAGCACCGGAAAGACCCCCACAAACATGGCTGGGAGAATCGCAAAATACTTGGCCACATCGTTGGCGATGGAAAATGTGGTCAGCGCGCCGCGCGTCATCAGCAGTTGCTTGCCGATCTCCACAATTTCAATCAGCTTGGTAGGGTTCGAGTCCAGGTCCACCATGTTGCCGGCTTCCTTGGCGGCCTGGGTGCCGGAGTTCATGGCCACGCCCACGTCTGCCTGCGCCAGCGCGGGAGCGTCGTTGGTGCCGTCGCCAGTCATCGCCACCAGCTTGCCCTTGGCCTGCTCACGCTTGATCAGGTCCATCTTGTCCTTCGGCTTGGCCTCGGCCAGAAAGTCGTCCACGCCCGCTTCCCGCGCAATCACAGCGGCGGTGAGCGGGTTGTCGCCGGTAATCATGATGGAGCGGATGCCCATGGCGCGCAGGTGGGTAAGCCGCTCCTTCAGGCCGCCTTTCACAATGTCCTTCAGATACACTACGCCGAGCGCGGTGCTGTCTTCCGCCACCACCAGCGGCGTGCCGCCGGCACGGGAGATTTCTTCCACGCGCTCTCGCACGCGCCGCGGCAACTCGGCGCCCTGCTCCTGAAGAAAGCGCGCCATTGCCTCCGCGGAGCCCTTGCGAATGCGCACGCCGGGCAGGTTCACTCCGCTCATGCGCGTCTGCGCGGTGAAGGGAACAAACTCGGCGTGCACACCCTCCAGGTCGCGCCCGCGCAGGCTGTACTTTTCCTTGGCCAGCACCACAATGGAGCGGCCCTCCGGTGTCTCGTCAGACAGCGAGGCCAGCTGCGCCGCATTGGCAAGCCGCTCCGCGCTCACATCCGGCGCGGGAGAGAATTCCGTGGCCTGGCGATTGCCCAATGTGATGGTACCTGTCTTATCCAAGAGCAAAGTGCTGATGTCTCCGGCTGCCTCCACCGCGCGGCCGCTCATGGCCAGCACGTTGTGCTGCACCAGGCGATCCATTCCCGCAATGCCGATGGCGGACAGAAGGCCTCCAATGGTCGTCGGAATCAGACAAACCAGCAGTGACACCAGTACGAAAACCGTCTGCGGCGCGCCGGAATACATGGCGAACGGCTGCAGCGTCACCACGGCCAGAAGGAAGACGATGGTGAGTCCGCACAGCAGAATGCTCAGCGCAATTTCATTCGGAGTCTTCTGCCGCGTGGCCCCTTCTACCAGCGCAATCATGCGGTCAAGAAACGTCTCTCCCGGCCGTGAGGTGACGCGCACCTTGATCCAGTCCGACAGTACGCGGGTGCCTCCGGTTACCGCAGAGCGGTCGCCGCCGGACTCACGAATCACTGGAGCCGATTCGCCCGTGATGGCCGACTCGTCTACGGAAGCAACTCCTTCAATGACTTCGCCGTCGCCCGGGATCTGCTGGCCCGCTTCCACCAGCAGAATGTCATCCACGCGCAACAGCCCGCTGGCAATCTCCTCCAACTCGCCGGAGGGCATGTAGCGGCGAGCAATGGTCTCGCCCTTGGCCTTGCGCAGGGTGTCTGCCTGGGCCTTGCCGCGCCCTTCGGCCACGGCCTCGGCAAAGTTGGCAAACAGCACGGTGAACCAGAGCCAGAGCGTGATCTGCAGGTTGAAGCGGAAGTCGCCCCGGCCGTGCAGCAGGTCATCCAGCAGCAGCGAGGAGGTGAGCAGGCTGCCCACCTCCACCACAAACATCACCGGGTTCTTGACCATCCAGCGCGGGTCCAGCTTGAGGAAGGCCCCCACCATCGCCTGGCCCAGAATGTGCGCGTTCCAAAGATTCTTCTTTTCGATCATCACCATTTACTCCGGAGCGTGCCGCCTGCACAGTTAGAAAAGGCGGCCCGCATGTAACTGCAGGTGCTCCAGTACTGGCCCCAGGCTGAGTACCGGGAAAAATGTAAGCGCGCCAAGAATCAGCACCACGCCCAACAGCAGCACCGTGAACATGGGCGTATGCACGGGAAACGTGCCTGTGGAGGGCGGAGTGCTTCGCTTCTTTGCCAGGTTTCCGGCCAGCGCCAGCACAGGAAGCAGCATGAGAAAGCGGCCCGCCAGCATGGCCCATGCCAGTGTCACGTTGTACCACCAGGTGTTGGCGTTCAGCCCGGCAAAGGCGGATCCGTTATTGCCCGCTGCCGAAGTGAATGCGTAGAGAATTTCGGTCAAGCCATGCGGACCGTGGTTGGCGAGGCTGGAAAGGCCCACCTTCGGCAGCAGCACAAAGACGGCCGAAAGCGAGAGCAGAATGAGGGGAAAGATGAGCACGTAAAGCATGGCCATCTTCACGTCGTAGGCTTCAATTTTCTTGCCCAGATATTCCGGCGTGCGGCCCACCATGAGTCCGGCAATAAACACGGCCAGCACCACAAAGATGAGCATGCCGTAGAGCCCCGCGCCCACTCCGCCAAAGATCACTTCCCCCAGCATGATGTTGACCAGCAGCACCATGCCGCCCAGCGGCGTATAGCTGTCGTGCATGCCGTTTACCGCGCCGCAGCTGGCGTCCGTGGTGGCCGTGGCAAAAAGTGCGCTCTCTGCAATGCCGTTGCGCACTTCCTTGCCTTCCATGTTGCCGGCAGGCGCGGTGGCGCTGCCCGTTTGTGCGGCCCCATGCAGCAGCGTGTGCGGCTGAGACTCAGCCGCGTACACAGCAGTAAAGCCCATCGCAAACAGGACAAACATGGCGGCAAGTACGGCCCATCCGTGCCCATGCGAGCCGGTCATCTGCCCCAGCGTGTAGGTCAGGCCGGCGGGAATCAGAAAGATGGAAAGAATCTCGAGGAAGTTCGAGAGCGGCGTTGGGTTTTCGTAGGGATGCGCGCTGTTGGCATTAAAGAATCCGCCGCCGTTGGTGCCCAGCATCTTGATGGCTTCCTGTGAGGCGACCGGTCCCTGGGCAATGGTCTGCAGGTGCGAGGGCAACTCCAGCGGATGCGCCGTCACGTAGGCATGCAGATTTTGCGGCACGCCGGTACTCACCAGGAAGAGAGCAAAGAGTAGGCAGCCGGGCAGCAGCACGTACAGCAGCGTGCGCGTCATGTCCACCCAGAAGTTGCCGATTGTGTCCGACTCCGTGCGCCGGATGCCGCGCACCAGCGCGATGGCCACCACGATCCCCACAGCCGCCGAGAGAAAGTTGTGTGTCGCCAGCCCGGCCATCTGCGTCAGGTAGCTCATGGTGGTTTCCGGCGTGTAGGCCTGCCAGTTGGTATTGGTGGTAAAACTCACCGCCGTATTCCATGCCAGGTCCGGCGGAACCGCGCCCAGATGCTGCGGATTGAACGGCAACCAACCCTGCACGCGCTCCAGAGCATACGTTGCCAGCAGACTTACCGCGGAAAACCCCAACAGGGCAAATGCGTATTCCTGCCATTCCATCTCGCGGTCTGCCTTTACCGCGCAGAGCCGGTAGACGAGCCGCTCGCACGGGCCCAACACCGGATGCAGCCAGGTGCGCCGGCCTTCCAACACGCGCGCCAGGTATGCGCCCACGGGCCGCACCGTTGCAAGAAGGAAAAGACAGAAGAACGCGAATTGAAGCCAGCCGTTCGAGGTCATCTCAAAGCTTCTCCGGAAACAGCATGGCCAGCGTGAGGTGCGCCATCAGAACGAGCGCAAGGATGAGCGCAATCAGTGTGAACAGATCCATCCAGCTACCTCAGCTTCTGCAGCGCTTTTACATAAAGGAACGCCACGACAAAAAACAACACCGTAAAACAGAGCATTGCGGCATCCTGCATGCGGCAACCCTCCTTTCCTTGCGGGCGCAGACCGCAGACAAGCGAGGTCCACCCACGGGATATGCCCAGAATTGATTCTGTTGTGCGGGGTGTTTGGATGGCGAAAGGGTTTTCTAAAAAATGCGTAATGATGCGCTCTGCCTGTTGCGCGGGCGGCGCCGGCTCAACAGCTCAGCTTTCCTGCCCGGTGAGACCTTCGGGAACAAAGCGGTAGCCTACCCACGGTTCCGTCTGGATGTATTGCTTACCGGTCTCGGTCTCGAGTTTCTTGCGCAGTTGCCCCACAAAGACGCGCAGATACTCAGGCTGCTGCGCGGACTGCGCGCCCCACACAGCCGTCAGCAAGGTGCGATGGGCCATCACTTTTCCCGCGTGCTGGGCCAGGTGGGCCAGCAGGTCAAACTCCTTGGGAGTGAGGTGGAGCAGTTTGCCCTGCACGGTGATGGAGTGCGCGCTCACATCCACCACAAAATCGCCGATCTCCAGGGCCTCTGCGGTACGTGCCGGTGCGCGTCGCAAATGGGCACGCACGCGCGCCAGCAGTTCCTGGATGCTGAAGGGCTTGGTCACGTAGTCGTCTGCGCCGGCGTCGAGCGCTTCCACTTTGGCGCGTTCCTGGTTGCGAACAGAGAGCACCAGCACGGGCGTTGAAGAGGTGGCTCGGATGGCGCGGCACACTTCCACGCCGGTCATGCCCGGCATCATCAGGTCGGTCACCACTAGGTCCGGCGGCCACTCGCTGAAAAGGCGGACACCCTCTTCCGGGTCGTTGGCGGTGCGCACATCCATTCCCTGGGCGGATAGGGCGGCGCGCAGCACGCGGGTGATCTGCGGCTCATCATCAATCACCAGGATTCTTACCGGCATCTCGCCCTCATCCAATCAAAGGTTACATCAAACCGGCCGGGCTGTATGATGGCGACGGATAGACGAATGCGCCTCATCGATTCGCAGCGCAAAGCCGCAATCTGGCTGGTGGCCACGCTGGTCGCCGTGGCCTCCACGGCGCTGCTGGTCTGGATGCACGCCAGCGCCATCACTGCCGCCATGGTCTTTCTGGTGCTGGTGGTCTGGACTGCCACGCAGGCCGGCATTGCCCCCTCGCTTTGCATCTCTGTTCTGTTCGCGTTGTTCTTCGACTTCTTTTTTCTTGAGCCTTATCACACCTTTGTGCTGGCCGGCTTGCAGGAGTGGATCGCCATGGGATCCTTTGCCGCGAGCGCGCTGGCCGCGGGCCGGGTGGCGGAGCGCGCGCGTCAGCAGACGCGTCAGGCAGAGCAGCGCCGCGAAGATGTGGAGCGGCTGTACACGCTGAGCCAGGAGATGATGCTCCACGAGGACGCGGCCGGGTTGATGCGGCATCTCCCGCAACTGATCCAGCGCATCTTCGCGCTCCAGCAGGTCGCGCTCTTCGTCGCGGAACAAAACCTCTTCGCCGCCACGGCAGACCCACTTCCTGAGGTGCTGCACGCCCGGCTGCGCGATCTGGCAGAGCAGCATTCGGCCTCCACGGCGGAGTTGGAGGGCTACGCCGCACAGAGCCTTCTGCTGGGCCTGAGGCCCGTGGGCGCGCTGGCCTGGAGTCCGGCAACCCTCTCCCGAGAGGTGGCCACGGCCGTGGCCGCGCAGGTGGCCATTGCCCTCACGCGTGCTGCGGCCATTGAGACCAATGCGCGCATGGAGGCTTCGCGCGAAAGCGAGCGGCTTCGTTCGGCGCTCATCGATTCGCTTACCCACGAACTGCGCACCCCGCTTACCTCCATCCGCGCCGCGGCCACCACGCTCATGCAGGAGGAAGGGCTGGACGAGGCGGCAAGAAGAGACCTTGCGGCGGTTGTGGACGAGGAAAGCTCACGACTGGACGCGCTTATCGGAGAAGCCG
>Ga0307375_10002365_pt1 | contig 19346 bp, 17 predicted proteins | sample TR1MG_FD_202531 | JGI IMG/M metagenome (GOLD analysis project Ga0307375, IMG submission 202531) | Soil microbial communities from Risofladan, Vaasa, Finland - TR-1 | ecosystem: Environmental > Terrestrial > Soil > Coastal area > Acid sulfate soil | place: Finland: Risofladan, Vaasa | collected...
GATCTTAGTACGGATAATGATTTTGGGGCTTTCTTTGCGCTTGAAGGTGATGTATGTTTAATGAGCGCGGAGTTAGACGATGATAAAGCAGCGAATGCCGGCGCAGCTTATGAGTATATACGATATGAAGACGCTATCACTAATATTGGTTTTGCAGAATTCGAGTTTGCGACTACAGGAGCAGAAGCGCCCCTTGCTCCCGTTAGTTTCACGCTTACTGCCTATCCTAACGGGGAAGGAACCGCAGAAACCCCAAGCGGCTATAATATTTTAGTTTTCCATGAAGGCGCAAAGATGCAATACGCTGCTATTCCCACTACTTCTGACCACTATTATTATGATGCTACGAATAACGAAATTGACATTTTGGCTACAGGCACTTTAGACCGCTATGAAGTTGTTTTAACATAATTCACCCTTTGAACGAAAGCCTATTAAATGCCTTACGGTAGTGATGCATGGGGAAGCGACCCATGGAGTGCTGGAGAGACGGTCAGCACAGACTATACCCTGATAGCTGTCGGTCAAGACACTGCCAATAACTGCCTAGTAGCCATGTTCAATGGCACCACCTGGGCGGTTTTTCCCTTCCCGGCGATTGTAGGAATCCTCCGAGGGGTATATGCTTACAACGACCAAAATATTTGGGTGTGTGGGGGCACCGGGGTATTGGGCACTACCAGCGCCCTCTTGTATTTTTGGAATGGCACATCCTGGATTGATTATAGTGCGAGCACAAATGCTAAATATTTTTATTCAATCGACGGCTATGGGTTAACAAACGTTTGGGCCTCGGGCTTAGTAGACGCGGTGACCGCCGGTGTTTGGCACTACACGTCCTATTGGACTCCCACCCAAGTTAATACGGGGCATGACTTAGGATATCCCAATGCTGGCGCTCAAGTTCCCCTAATAGCGGTCGCTTCTGATGGGATAGCGTATACCAGTTGTTGGACGACTATCAGCTCTAATCGCGTGGATCCTGCCTGGGCCTCGTATTATGCCGCCGTGGGGTCTCAGACTGTCAGCTCACACGCAGTAGCCTCGGGGGCAGTCCTCTTTTGCTACAACGCCGGCACAGGCCCAATCCTTAAATACGACGGCGCGGTAACCTGGACGGTGCAAGGGACGAATACACATTCTTCTATTTCCATGGGGGCAAAGGATTGGACCAACTATTGCTACTACAATCTTGGCGATGGCATAGTTTATGCGTACAATAACGCGGTGACTACTGCCCTCACTGGGGCTGCTGATTTTTCGGATTCAAATAAGTACATCTATTTTGAAAACACTATTTGGACAGCAGGCCCTACACTCTTTGGGGGGACCTGGGCAGCAGTCCCCCAGCTTTCCCTTTATATAGGGGGGACGACCTGGAGCGATAGCACAGAATACAACGTGGGGGGCCTCGGGGCCGCTGCTTGGTATGATATTGCCCCTGTGACTATCTATATTCCGAATGTTGGCAACTACGTTTCTACCGCAGCTTCGATTTATAAGCCCTATCGCCCCGGTTAGGCTTCTTGCTCTCTTGCGTTTAACCAACGGGCCACATCGGCTAATGAATTAAAGCGCTCCACAGGATAGTCCTTGAGGGTGCGTAACATTTTCTCTAATGCTACTACTTGCTCCTCGGTATAGGTGGTTTTATCTTCTTGGCGTAATAAACAAAACAGCGTTTTTTCTGGACGTTTGTTGCAACTTTCTAATAGCTCCTCGATGGGATATATTTTAAAAAACCCCTTCATTTTAGGAGTAATCACAAACAGGTAATAATCGGACGCTTCTATTTGCTCTTGCTCCTTCTTATTTTGGTCTACATCTGTAGGATCAAAATAATTTACTTTTAATAGAGGGATGATCTCTTTTCTCCACTGACTATCGTTATTAGTTCCCCCCAAGTACACGGTCAATTTTGGCATGCTTATTCTCCTTTCATAGTGTATTTTTCCGAGGATACTATGAAGGTTTAGTTTTGAGCTAAAAGAGGTTCTCATGAGACTTTCTGCTTTACACTTCTCCTTTCGATTAGCTGCCGCAAACAAAGCTTACTGGCAAGCTCTGGTAAAGAAGCGGGCTGTGGACGTTACTAGGGCTAGGGCACGTAATGAAATGCATAACAAGTTTTTTGTGGACAACGGTCAGCCTGTTAGAGATTTCCCTGTTTATCTTTATAATCACAAACAGAAACTAATTTTTCGAGCAGACGACATTGATGTGAATGGGTTTCTCTCTCTTATGCCCGGATGGGTGATTCAATTTCCCGCCGATATTCGTAAAAATCTAGGGTGGCGTCCTGCTGAGACCGAAGGAATTTAATAATGGCCCCAACGGCTCTTGAAGATCATCTCTACCTAAAAGCAAGTTTTGACGTTTCCCCTGCTGTGATAGGTTCCGTCTGGTATGATGGAGAAATCCTATTAGTCGGGTGCCCGACCGACGGCCTAGCCTACCTTTATGTTAAGGCTCCTGATGGCAGCTGGCACGCTCGTAGTCCTATCAATGAGCCTTGGGGTTATGATGTTGGCTATTCAGTTTGCAACGGGGGGCGAAGATCGGGGGGAACCGATATCACTATTGGGGCACCTTTAGCAGACCTTGGGGGGACGGCTAATGGGGCACTAGTAGACTATCGTGGGCTGTATTGGCAATTAGGTGCTCCTCCGAATAACGCAAAACAAGGATACGCTGTTGCTTGTTCTCGTAGTTTTGAGGGTAGCTATGTTGAACGTCAAATCATTGCAGGTGCCCCGGGAGAAGACGCCGTTTATTTCTACACACGAAAGTGGGGGACACAGCGTGTAGCCGGTGGGTCAGGCGTCGGAGGAAAGGTGGCCATCGGCTATCAGTGGGCAGCTGCGGCAACAGGCGCCGGCACGGTTCACATTTATAAATGCGAGGAAGCCGAGACCCGCCAGTGGAGTATTACGCAAACCATCATTTTGAGCCCGGTCGCTAACACCGAGATTTTAGACTTAGTCGATGATCAATATATTGTTATCGGTGAATCAGGTACGGGGGCGGGATACGTTGAGGTATACGAACGATCAGGTTTGATTTGGGCTTTAGCTCAGCGTCTTTCAGGATCAGCATATAATATAGGTTACCAAGCTATTATCGACGGTGACAAACTTTATATCAGCTCAAGAGACCCTGGGGCGCCCACCACCACGGAAGTCAACATCTATGATATTAAAAACTCTTGGGCGCTATTAGGAACTATCCCCTCTCCGACAACTTCATTTGGATCGTATATGAGCGCAGAGGGAGGGAACTTGGCTATTGCGGCAACATCCACAGTTTACATTTATGATTGGAATCAATACGCAGACCTTGGCAGAATCGACGTAGGCGCTCCTAGTGAATCCATGGGAAATGAATTGGCCACTGATGGGTCTACGATGGTTGTGTGTTCTGATGTGGAGCACGATGCCTGGGTGTATAACCTTTCCGACGGTCATTGGACGCGTACTCAAAAAATAACAGAAGTCACGCGTGTTTTAACTGCGGCGGTCTCTGGGGATTGGATGTTTTTAGGGGTCGATAATATTGGTGGACCCGCAGGGATGATACCTTATCTTAATGTTGCAGGGACATGGACGCGCCAGGTTCCCATAGTTTGGCCTGCTGTTGACGAATTCGCTACTTTGACCATGCAAGGAACTACCCTACTTGCCGGCGGTTATTCAAATCCTGCTAACGTCTTTCAATTTGACGGTCTCAATTGGAATCGTACAGATATCTTAGATCCTGCTGGGAGAATGGGCACAAATGGTTTGGCTATCGACGGTGATATTATACTTATAGGAGATGAAGAACGGCAATGGGTCACACCTTTAGGCGCTACAATGCGCGGGGTTGCTTACGTCTATACGTACTCCGGGGGAACCTGGAATTACCTTGATTCGCTACTAATGGATACCCACCCAGTTAACACTGCGGGTGTGCGCTTTGGTGTGTATAATGCTGTAGCGGTCAATGGTGATTGGTTAGCGGTAGGCACCGCCGACACTCGTATTTTTATGTATAAAATGGAAGGGGGATTTCCGGTCTTCAAGCAAAATCTCTCTTGCGCCTTCGCTCGTTTTGGTGTTTTTTGGAACCTCTTTATGGACAGCCGTAGGCTCTACGCTACGACTGGAGGAGGGCACTATGCGGTTCGAGGAAACGTAGGTACCTGGGAATTAGACAGCACCAATGATGTTTGGTACCTCAAACAACAGCTCACCAGTCGCAATCATTATTATTATGCCGTCGGAGCAACAGAAGTTGTTGCCATAGATGACCAAGTATTTACAGGTGATATCTATTGGAACTATCCAGGATTTGTATCTGATTGCGGATCTGTCAATCTCTGGGAAATTTGCACTTATTCTTTTCGTGGAAAGATTCAACTCCACCAAGCGGCAAATGTTTATTATGGCCGGTCTACAGCTGCATGCTTTCCTCGTTTAGTTGGGGGCTGCATAAATAGTGTCGAAGTCCTGGAAACAAACAGTGGCGAGTGGGTAACCGATGCGGCTCTTAGCACCGTTGCCGATGATTTAGAAACCGGAGGCTATCCGTTCAATCAAACCAAAGAAACGATTAGCCCGGACGTTGGTGAAACGGGATTTGGTTTGGCAGTAGACGTTGGGACCGATCACCTATTAGTAGTTAGTGGCCAAAAAATTCACATGTATTTCGACGGGGGTGGTGGCTTTGCAGAACAAAATAAATATATGATGTCCCCTCCCTTGGATTGTTCGTTTACGTCTACAGCCGCCGAGTATGCCACGAGCCTAAAAGGTAAAACAGTTTTTATGCCAGAAACATATACCCATGGGGCAACCGTTGTGCTCAATGGTTACGATGGGGCCGTTTATGAACCTATCTTAGGTCGGATTTACTTTATTCCGTCGGCAATGGCAGTTGAACTAAATTGGCATTACTACGATGCGATGACAACAGGGAATATTGTAGCTTATGCTCACGGTGCGACTGTTCTAGCAAATGGTTATTCCGGTGGCGTCTATGATCCTATCAATGAACGGATTTATATGGTTCCGTCGGCACAAGGCCCCCAGGCGACATGGCATTATATAAATTGTGCTACAGGGGCCGTGGTTCCTTACGTTCACGGGGCCACGGTCGTTAACGACGGCTACAAAGGGGGGACATATGATCCAATTAATCAACGCATATATTTTACTCCTTATGCTCAATCGGCACAGGCAAACTGGCACTATATAAATTTAACCACGGGCGCTGTGGTAGCTTACGCCCACGGAGCTGTAGTCGTCGCTACTGCCTATTATGGATCAGGAGCATATGAGCCCATAAACGATAGAATCTATTGGGCACCGGCAAACCAATCTTCACAGGCTAATTGGCACTATCTAGATTGCGCAACTTCAACTGTTGTGGCCTACCCCAATGGATTAGCCCTCGCTGCTTGGGCCTACGGTGCTGCGGTTTATGACCCAATTTTAGAACGCGTTTATTTTTGTCCAGACGGCCAGGATCAATTAGCAGACTGGCACTATGTTTCTTGCGCTACCGGGAACGTTGTTGCTTACGCTCATGGGACTGCTCCCGTAGCTAATGCTTTCGAGGGTTTTGTCTACAGTGAAGTGGATGAACGCATTTATTTTGTTCCCGATGCGCAGGCCCCACAAGCTAATTGGTTTTTTATCGAGTGCTCCTCGGGCGTGGTTACTTCTTATGTTCACGGTCTTACCGCTGTTTTAAGTGCCTATCAAGGCGCGGCGGTGGACCTGATAAATAAGAGATTGTATTTTAGTCCCTATAAACAAGGACCGGAGCTTGACTGGCACTATATCCAATTAGCTTCCGACGCCGAGGTACGCATCTTTGGCAGAACCTTGACTACCTGGAGCCCTATCCAGACCGAATCATCTGTCTATGCGTGGGAAGCCTTAGACGCGGACTCTGATCGCATTATCGTCGGAAGTCCTACGGATAACGTTGTTGAAATCTGGCTTTCTACTGCTGGTGTATGGGGATTAGAAGATACCCTCACAGGAGCCAATGACTTTGGATGCTCTGTTTCTATTTATGGAAATTATGCCTTGGTCGGCGATAAAGGAGCCGGCGGAGGAGATGGCGCCGCTTATCTCTACTTAAATACAGCAGGCACGTGGAACTTAATCAACACGCTGACACGCGGAAACTGCACCGGGTTTGGCACGGCTGTTAGGATTAGGGACACGGTGTTGACTATTTCTTGCGTCACTAACGACGGCGCTCTTGACTGCGCCAGCATCGATATTTACGAGCTAGACATAAGTGGTAGTCCGGTTTATGTCAACACCTTTCTCAACTTTGAAGGGGGTTCTACGTCTGACCATCGATCCCTATCTATCGACTTGAATGGTATCATCGCAATGGGGACCCCAGGGACCTGGGATCTATGGTGGCCAGACACCCGACCAAACACAGGAAAGATTTTTGTAGTTCAAAAGGACGAAGACGTATTGGTTGCCCCCGTCCCGCCACCGCCACCAGCATATGGTTCTTATTCCTCGGGTAGCGCCGTAAGCGGAGGTAGTGGAGGGACAGGCAGCGCCAGTCATCGCAAGTATCGAGATATCACCCTTTGGCGGCCATATAAACCAGGATAGATATGCAATTTTTTAAACAAAAAAGAAAAATAGTTCCGTCTGATGTGGTCGCTGGCTCAATAACGGGATATTCCGTTTCGATAGACGGCACTACTGCTGTGTTTGGCGCTCCTGGTGTTTCTACCGGCTTTGCATACGTCTATGTCCTAAATAGCGGCATTTGGACTTTGCAACAAAAGCTGTCCCCCTCGGACGGACTGGCTGCTGATTTTTTCGGTTGCAGCGTAGCAATCTCAGGAGACACAATCATTGTGGGGTCTCAGTGGCACGATACTCCCTTTGCGGGATGTGGCGCTGCTTATGTCTATACGAGAACCGCCGGTGTTTGGACTGAGCAACAAAAACTAACTGCCAGTATCCCTATAGGTGATGCCTATTTTGGGTGGTCTGTTTCTATTGATGGAGATACGTGCATCGTAGGCGCTCCTTACGATGATACCGCCGTACTGCAAGATGGCTCAGCTTTTGTATTTGTCCGTAGCGGTGGGGTATGGTCCGAGGAAGAAAAGCTCACAGCCTTTGATCCTTTTTTAAATGACTACTATGGCTGGTCCGTTTCTGTCTCGGGGGATACCTGCGCTATAGGTTCGTATCAGGATGATGATCTAGGCGGGGGATCGGGGTCTACTTACGTTTACACGAGGGCTCTGGGTGTATGGACCTTAGAGCAAAAACTAACCGCTTCCGATGGGGTTGCGGGTAACATGTTTGGGTACTCAGTATCTCTCGATGAAGACGCGCTTTTAGTCTCGGCGCCTTTCGCAAACGCCAACAAAGGTCAGGTGTACTATTTCACTCGTGCAGGCATAGTCTGGACAGAAAGCCAAAAACTTAAAGCAGGGGATGGCGCCTTATCTGATTGGTATGGAGATTCTATTTGCCTATCAGGTGATCGTTGTATCATTGGGGCTCATGGCGATGATGATAAGGGAAGTTTTTCAGGTTCAGCTTATATCTATAGTTTAGCCGCTGGTACCTGGAGCCTTTCTTGCAAGGTTAAGGCCGTTGACGGTGTAGCAGACGATTATTTTGGACAAGCTGTAAGTATTTATGATGACCTCATTATCATCGGTGCAAGAAACGATGATGACCTTGGTTTATCCTCTGGGGCTATCTATCTCTTCGATCCACTTACCGTTAGCGATCCCCTCTATCAACAAAAGGTTATTTCCAGCGACGGTGAAGCTAACGATGAGTTTGGTTGCTCCATAGCTATCAGCGCGGATACTTGCGTAGTGGGGGCTCGTAGGGATGATGACAAGGGAAACAATGCCGGGGCTGCTTACGTCTTTGTGCAGGCTTCCGGTGTATGGTCGCAACAGCAAAAGTTATTAGCTAGCGACGGGGCCGGGGGAATGATGTTTGGGGATAGCTTCGGGGAAGCTGTTGCTATTGATGGTGATACATGCGTAATTGGGGCCAGTGGAAAAAATAGCGGAGAAGGCGCGGCATACGTGTTTACGCGCACGGCGGGCGTTTGGACTGAGCAACAAAAACTTTTAGCTAGCGATCATGCAGGTGGTTTTCTGTTTGGATATTCTGTTGCTATCGATGGGGACACCTGTGTTTTAGGATCGATATATAGTGAAACTTTAGCCGTGGACATAGGTGCGGCCTATGTGTTTACACGGTCGGCTGGCGTTTGGACTGAGCAACAAAAACTTATCGCCAGTGATGGCCTAACAGGTGATGAATTTGGTTCATCAGTAAGTGTTAATAGCGACACTTGCATTGTAGGCGCTTCCTATGCCGACGCTCCAGGAGCGGATTCAGGGGCAGCTTACGCATTCACGCGCCTATTAGGAATATGGACTGAGCAGCAAAAGCTAACAGCGAGTGATGGGGCAGCAGGTGATGAATTCGGTATATCCGTGGGACTCGATGGGGAAACATGTGTAATAGGGGCGCGTTGGAATGTTAACGGGGGAATTGATACGGGTTCTGCCTACGTCTTTTTAAGATCTTTTGGTACCTGGACAGAGCAGCAAAAACTCTACCCCAAAGATGGCGCATCCGGTGACCGCTATGGTACACGCGTAGGTATTAGTGGAGACTTCGTTGTTGTCGGTTCTCCTTTAGACGATGACACCGGAGGTTCATCTGGGTCTGCCTACATCTATTTTCGATACAATGCCATTTGGTACATTCAAGCGAAATATCGTGCCCTAGATGGTTTGGCTAATAAATATTTTGGTATTAGCATTTCTATCTCGGATACCTCTATTGCGATAGGAGCTTATGGAGATGGAGACAATGGATCATACGCGGGTGCTGCTTACTTTTTCGAAATAAACGACTCTCTTATTTGGGAGTATAAGCAAAAAATATTAGCATCAGACGGTATAGCTGATGACCAATTAGGCTTTTCGGTTAGTGTATTGGGTGACACATGTGTTGTGGGCGCTTGGTATGAAGGCGAAGCCGGACCATTGGAGCACTTTGGAGCTGCTTACATATATATCAAAACGGGAGACATCTGGATCGAGCAGCAAAAAATAACAACACTAGGACACCAAGATCCTGCCCATATGAATGGCTCCCTTTTTTCCTGGTCTGTTGCCCTCTCCACCGATATCTTTATGGGTGGATGCCCCTATGATAATAACGGCGAAGCGTGGGACAATGGTTCTGTTTTTATCTTCACAAGAGCCGGGGGAACGTGGAGCTTTTCTCAGAAAATTCCTGGACCTGCTTATAGCGGATGGGGAGATGAGTTTGGCAACTCAATTTCTATTAGTGGGGATTCTTGTATTATTGGCGGGTCTGGTTATGATAACCGGACAGGTTCAGCCTTCGTTTATACGAATGTTGGAGGAACCTGGACACTTCAACAGCAACTTAACGCTTTCGACCGGGCATTAAATGATTTTTTTGGTTATGCCTCGGGTATTTACGAAGATACTTGCGTGGTAGGTGCTTACGGTGATGAAGCGGCAACTGGGGCCGCTTACGTCTATACACGTACAGCAGGCGTTTGGTCATTTGAACAAAAGCTCGTAGCTAGTGACGGGCTTCCCACTGACCAATTTGGCTATTCGGTCGCGATAACAGAAGACATGATTGTTGTTGGGGCCTACGGGGTAGACGCACTAGGAACGGGTTCGGGGGCTGCTTACGTTTTTACGCGCACAGCAGGCGTTTGGACTCAAACACAAAAGCTTGTTCCCTATGATAATGCTAAAGGCGATTTCTTTGGATGGTCAGTTGCTTTTGATAGCACGACCTCATTAGCCATAGGCGCAAGAGACGCTAATAACATCGTGACACTAACAGGCGCTGTTTACTTGTATATCAATTCAGGGGGGACTTGGGTCGAAAGTCAAAAGTTGATTGCCCCTGACTTCGTACAAAATCATGAATTTGGCTATTCAGTTGCAATCAATGACGGTACCTTATTAGTTGGCGCAAAACATGATGATGACCTAGGGGCAAACGCGGGCGCCGCTTACATCTTTTCGGGTCCGGTACCTCCTAGTCCTCCGACATATGGACGCTATTCATCAGGAGGGGCCAGTGCTGGAGGGGGTGCAGGCGGATCAGGTCATCGCAAGTATCGCGACATCGCGCTTTGGCGCCCCTACAAACCGGGGTAGTTTTTACTATGAGTGATTTTTTTGAGAGCAACAAACCCCCGCGACCTGATGACACACTAGCGACCCTAATGCGCGATAGCGCTGACAAGCTCAAGCAGGTCAGCTCCATCATAGAGCGGGGGCGCATCACAAAAAATCAACGCATCGTAAAGCCCGCTGGCCCCTGGTGCATGGGCCTACTCTACTACACCGAGTCCTTTGAAATTCGATTGTGTGTTGCAACAACAACCGCTAACGATGAGCCGCCGCCAACTTTCAAATATTTGGGTAAAGCGGTTTACTTAGGACTAAAGGGGAAAGCCAACATCTATATTGGCAGCGGGTATATGCGTCTTATTCCGGGTGCTGTAGCTAATGTTGACATGGGACAAGAGCATGTGGTTGAGCCTTTGGAAAGCAACACTCAGATCTTGTTAATCCTAATAGGGGAGGGCAGAGAGGAAACCAATGGAGAATTTCAACGGGGACAGGGACCTCCTTAATGCGCTATTTGAACAGGCCAAAGGTAATCTAGAACAAGCGACGGCGCACACTCAAAATGCAGTCAAAAAGTTAGTAGGAAATAATGGCAGGCAACGATGGACAGGGGTCACCGCTTACCCGGGCGGACCTGGAGATTTACCAGAAACAAACAGAAGCTGCAAACTCGAGGCTTATTGAGGTTCTCAAAGAAGTCGCCGTACACTTCAATACGATCACCAATCAGCTCATGCTATTAGCCAAGAGCAACGAGGACTTATTAGGCGCTATGCTTGAGCGGGTACACCAGCCATTGAACCAATCCATCCGCGATCACCACGAAGGAATCAAAGAAGTAGTCCATACGACCCTCACCCAAGTGTCCAAAGAATTGGAGAAGGGCTGTCAGAGTTGCATTAAGCAGGTTCAAGAAAACAAGGAAAGCTTCAAAAACCTTACAGCTAATGTGATTGAGAAAGTCTCGCTTTCGGTAAAAGAAAACACGCAGACCCTAAAGAATCAACTAGACGACACCGAGAAAAACACGATCAAGGGACGGACTTTTTACGTGCTCATTATTAGCGCCTTTATCGCCGCCGCGACCCTCTTTGGTGTCATCCTAAATCTACCTACGTGCGGACACCAAACGCCGCCGCCTACTAGTAGTAAAAAATGATCATTGGCAAAAAGAAAAGCAAGATAGAAGTCGCCCCCGACCCTCGCATTCCCTTGGACACCGAGGAGAAAGATAAAGCAGCGCTCCTCAATCCCAGCCTGCTATTAGCCGAGGCCCTCAGTCAAGGATTAGAGACTGGCTACGCGGAGCTGGAGGAAGACCACATCACCAAAGCGCCTAATATAGTCGAGTGGATGATCAGCACGCGCTTTCTTAGTATCCGTCCGTTCCCAAAACAAATAGAAGACGCCTTAAATATTTTTGGGGAGTGGTGTTGGTTTTGCAGCAACGTCCCTTATATTAGAGACATCCCCGTGGACGCAAAGCTAGGAGACATCTTAGACAACCTCCAGCTCATGCGCTTCGGAAGGTGCCCAAAGTGCAAGCGGCAAATCATCGAGCAGCGCCACGAGTGGCTATTAGATCCCGAGAATCGCCTAATTGCTCCCGCCTTCAAAGAAGCGATCCCCAACGACGTTGCATTGCTCGAAGGCCAACGGTGCGTCTCTGGCGAAACTTGTGTTATGGTCAAGGACAAAGGGCCTGTCCCTATTAAAGAAATAGAAGTAGGGACGCTTATCCGTACACCCGATGGCTGGCAAGCGGTTGAACAAACCTATGTTTTTGAAAACAGGCCTTCTTTGACTCTTGTTTTTGAAAATGGAAAATCTCTTTGTTGTGGCTATAACCATAAAGTAGGTGTTTTAGAGGATGGCCAAATAGGCTTCAAAGAAGTTGAACGCCTTTTTATTGGTCACCCTGTTGCCCATTTTGATGATCAAGTTGGAAAATCTTCCTTCATCATGAAGCCTATTTTATTAGTTCGTAAAAATGGGCCTACTACTCTTTATGATTTAACTGTCCCAGGTCACGTATATTGGACTGATGGTGTGTACTCGCACAACAGCGGCAAGAGCGTTAAAACGACAATCTACAGCACCTATATCTTGCACCGCTATTTGACGCTTCCAAATCCTAGTAGTTGGTTTGGGCTACTCAAAAACGTTGGCGGCCTAGAAGCTACTTACGTCTCTATCACGGCTCGCCAGGCGCAGCGCAATTTGTGGAAGCCTTTTTCTGACCTAATAAAGAATAGCCCTTGGTTTCAGGAATACCATGAGTGGTTAGACCTTGAGGGCAAGCGCCGAGGCGAAGAACTATACAAAAACTTAGATACCTTTTTGGTCTATCAGCACAAGCGCCTAGGATTTTCCTTTGCCCCGGCAGACCAACGAAGCTTGCGCGGGGCTACCCGGTTTATTAGCGCCCTCGATGAATTAGGGTGGCTGCTTAGCAGCACCAGCACGCGAGGGGGAGCCGTCGAGAGCAAGATCAAGATCGACGGGTTGGGCATTGTCCGCGCCCTGGACCGTAGCTTGTCTACGATTCGAAACGCAGCGGCCAAGCGTCGATCCCGCTACCAGAACACGCCCGACGCCTATCAGATGACTCTCAGTAGCCCCTCGAGCGCCACTGATCCTATGATGCAGAGGGTCCGCAAGGCCGACAAAAGCCCGCGCATGTATTATATTAGGCGTGCCTCGTGGAATTCAAATCCCAACATAACCGAGGCCCAACTGCGTGAGCAGGAGGAAGGCAACATGACCGAGGCAGAGTTTTTGTGTGACTTTGCCTGCATTCCCCCCTACTCAGACAAGCCGTGGTGGGAAGACTACGAGACCCTTCTTTCACTGTGCCATCACGAGAAACCGTTTTGGCACCTCGAGCACAAACTAGTAGCCGACAAGACGGGGCTCAAGACCCGATGGCTATTCGGCGAGCTATCCGATATGACCGGGGACAAACAAGTCCCTCGCGCCTTGGCGCTGGACACCGGGGAGAAAAACTGCTCGTTTAGCTGGGCACTGATGCATTACGAAAAGCAACCCGATCAAGTAGTGACCGACGACCTGGGCGAGATAGCGCCCGACACCGGGCAACGGATCCACATGGGCCTAATGTGGGAACGGATCATTGTGCCCATCGTCGAAAAGTTCCACTTAGTGCACGTGGTGTGGGACCGTTGGCAGTCCAGCCGCTACGTGGCCGACCTGAGAACAAAGTATATGCTTAGAGCAGAACAATTCACGGCGACGCAAAAGGATGGTCGTCGAATGAAAAGCGATATGCTCAATCACAGATTGCTTTTTCCCAAGCCAGAGATCCCAATCAAAGAATTGCCCATAGGTCAAAATGCTCAGCTGGCCCGCTACCCTAAATCCCATTTGCTCTTGCAGTACATGACCGTGCGCGACTACCAGGGCCTACCCATTAAGCCACAGACGGGAAACGACGACACCTTGCGAGCGGTCCTATTAGGCCATGCCCTTATTAGAGACAACCTAGACTTGTACTCTACTAATGCTCGCATGATGGGTTCCCGGTGCGTGGGGATCGGGGTAGGGGGCCGGCGGCAAATAGGGGGAGGTAATAGCGTGGCCTTTGGTGCGGGAGGAATGGCCATCGGCGTGGGGACTAGGCGGCGCTAATGGAACCTTATCTGGGAGCTTATATCGACCAGTGCATTGAGCATGCGCTTAGCCGCCTCAAGCAGTGGCCGAGGAGCAACGTTCGGTTGCGCTTCGAAGAAATCGAGGTTCATAGTTGGCCGCAGGGCGGGTCAGACACAACATGTGGGGGTGGGGGCGTAGGGGGACAAATGTGCACCTCTGCACAAGCTGTTGTAATCATTGGTCCTTGCGGGGATGCTTGGGTTTATCACAATCGACCGGCCTACTACCTGCCCGATCCTACCCCGGAATTCTGGGAGGCCTTGCGTTCCCGCTCCTTTCCGGGAGCTACCGATCTTGCGCGTAAAAAATTGACCCGCTGACATTTTTTTTTCGTAAAAAAGAGTTAAATTTCGCAATTTATCCCCTACTTGTGGCTTAGGCTAGTTCAAGGAAGGTGTTATAATGCGCGAAAACAAACTTCACAATTGGATCAACACCTACTTGCGCGGCGCGAGCATAAATCGAAAATTGCGTTCAGACCTATATGTGAACCTCAAAATTGCGGGTTTCGTCAATGGGGTCCCGTCGCAAAAAGAGAGTTTGGCCCGGCGGATCGCTTCTTGCACTATTAGGGAGGACCGTAAGGTGCAAGCGAGTGCGACTCGCGTTGCGGCTGTTGTGAGCGCTGATAGTAATTGCCCTCGGTGTGGTGGCACTATGACTACTGTACGATTAGCGGGGAGCGAACAAGCCCGGTATTGTCAAAATCCACAGTGTCGCGTCACATGTCACATCGGGGGGTAGTAGGAGACTGTTATGGGAATCAGTTCACGATTGAGGGAGGCACGCGAATCGCTGGTATGGGAGAGCGTGCTAACAGAGGCGTTTGAAAAAGCGTTACGCGACAAAAAAGTCATTCCGTTCGCCGACGCCAAAACTACCAGGGAAGCGGCGGTCACCGCCGCAAAGAGTGCGTTAGCGGTGTTCAAGGCCCGTGATGCTCTACTTCGGTAACTGAACTTCTTTATTCCAGTGGGCTATTCTGGCCCTTGCTATGGTGCTATAGTCCTGCTCTTTTTCCATTCCCACAAAACGAAAGCCTTCTATCCGCGCCGCGCACCCCGTGGTTCCACTGCCCGCGAAGGGGTCTAAGACCGTGCCCCCTGGGGGCGTTATTAGCCTAACAAGGTAGCGCATGAGCCCTATGCTTTTTAGGGTTGGGTGAAAATTAGCGCTGCCGCTGGTGCGCCCGGCGCCCGCCCGGGGGCTGTCTAGCCCGGCGCTGTTCTCTTTGCGGCGGGTGCACTCACCGGCGCTCTTGGTAGGCAGGTGTTCACAGCCGGCGTTGCGCTCCTTTTTGCTGGGCTTGGCGCAATAGAAGAAACGAGAAGCTTCACCTTTACTCCCGGCGATACCTGTTACTATTTCTTGACCCTTAAACTCACTGTACGTATTTTTAAATTTTAAGGAATGCCTTCGCTTGGGCGCTCCTCCTGAAGGGCGCACGCCAGCCTGCTCGTTTAATTCCTTGACGGGGCAGCCCTCTACGCATTGCCAGACCTGCTCTGGGACCTTGGAGCCAAACAGCATTTGCTTTGCCTCCTCAACAAATTGACAATCTTCGCTGTGACTAAACACTAAATTAGCAGGGAAGCGGCCTAATGGTTGTTTGTACTCTCCTGCTTTCCCACGCTGCATACGCCATTCATCATTGCGTTTTGTTTCGTGCTTAGCATAGGCACCACCATTTAAATTATCAGCGGTTTCTATTCGGCACCCGTCTATGTTGAGCGCTCCTGTACCCCACTGCAAGACATTGTTGGCAATCGGGCCTGTTAGAGGTTTGCGGGCCAAGATCCACTCTTCTATGGAGGGTTTCAAAGCACTACCATAGCCTTGGTAGTTTTTTAGTAGTTCAGGAGGGGCGCCTCTTTTTTCTAACTCCTTATAAACATTCTGATTTTTTGGAAATCCCGTGAAAAAGGTGTGGTAGACTTTTTGTCTGGGAGTAAAGCCAGCGTCTTCGATTGCGGTCATGGTCCAGTGACTTGTGCGGTCTATTGCCCAAACTAATACGTGTGCCCCGGGCTTGAGCACGTGGTAACACTCTCTTAGGATGCCCGATAGCCAGGCGATCCACTGCTCGCGGCCCCCGCGATCTTGATCAAATTTCAAGCCCATAAATCCAATGCCACAGGGGGGGTCTGTGACTAGGCTGTCCAGGCTGTTAGGGGCTAATAGTTTCAATAGGTTTTGGCTGTCACCCTCGAAAAGCCGCCAGCCGTTTCGGTGTTGTCTGCTAAAAAAGCTCATAGGACTTTTTACCGTTCTTTTTTCTTCTTTGTGTATATCTTTTCCTATTGACGTTATCAGCCAGTCTGCTACTATTTAATTGTGAGGGGGAGAGAGGGCGGCGGAGGGTGGCTTGGGCAAGCGGGCTCATGACGGGATGAGGGACGCCACACCGGGTGGCTTGGGCGAGAAAAGGCGGTCCTTTGGCGAGGACGGCTGAAAGAAGCCCGAAAAACCCAGTGCCCTCCAGCAAGGGTTAAAGTCCCTTGCCCGCGTGCTCAAACTACTCTCCCGGGGGAAACGGTGGCGGGAGGGGCTTTGCGGAGTGTCCAGTGTGTGGTGGTAGGGGCGTCACGCCTAGCAGGCGGGTCCAGTTTGGTCTTTGGCGGGACCGACGAGTGACCCAAGCGCCGGGTGCCCTACTGGGAAGGTTCAACTCCTTCCACGCTCAGCAAAGCCTCTTCAGCCTTCAAAAAGCAACCACGAGGAGTAATCATGAATATTTTTCAAGTGTATCTTTTAAACTGGGAACTTCGAGATGAAAATGCTCGTAAACAGTGCAAGGGTGAAGGGCTTTTCTGTGGCCCATTCTGTCAGTCTGCTACTATTTAATTGTGAGGGGGGAGGGGGGGGGACGGGGAGAATTTTTGAAATCACACGAAGGCACCAAACGCTAGAGGGAGAAGTAAAAATGACGACACTAGACACCTTTACCCGCGCCTATTTAGAATGTGCGTTATGGGCATCGACTGATAGTGAGGGTGAGCCGCTGGACGCTGCTTACACGATAGATGATTTTTCCAAAGAAGCCACTTGTCGGATGAAAAAGGATTGCGAATCCTTTCGGGCCATGGCCGCGAATAAATTAGCTGAGTCTGGGTTGACAGAGGAACAGGCGGGCCATGATTTTTTCCTTACGCGTAATGGGCATGGTGCCGGCTTCTGGGATCGAGGACTTGGGCAAGTGGGCAATGACCTGACGGATATAGCCCACTCTTTTGGCAACCAGGACTTGTACGTGTCTGACGCCAACACCGTGGATGTGGCTTAAAGGGGAGATCGAGGCCGAATTTGACGTGCGGTGGCAGTGGGCGTAACTTTCTAAAAAAGGAATTTATCATGAAAATTAGTATAGCTCTCAAAAAAGCGAAAAGTAGACAAGCCTCGATTGCAGACGGTGACGCTCTGGCCAAGGCGCTTGAGGTCGTCATCAAAAAGCACTTCCCAAAATCATTGGTGCGCGTTATTTGCGAAAAAAACGCTTTAGATCCAAAAAAGAATAGCCAAGTGTGGATCACCTTTGCCGTAGCTGGATCGAAGGAAGAGGTCTCCATGGGCTATTTTGAAAATGATATTTCCTTCACGAAAATTGTGATCTACGGAATGGATTCAGAAAAGAATTTCACCGGTCCCCTCAAGTTTGATCCTAGGCAAGGGGGCTCTATTTGGGCTACGCCTTGGATTAAAGTGGGCTTAAGAAAAAAGACCGGCACGCCAGAACAGATCGTCAAGCATACCGATCAATATTTTGCAAAATTGCTTGCGATGCTTAAAGCTAACGCAGACAAAATTGACGAAAACAAAAAGTCCCTTCTGAAAAGCATCAAACTCTAGTCTCCCCCCTTACGCCTCTTTCTTTTTTTCGATCCCTTCTTTTTTCTTCTTTGTGTAAATCTTTTCCTATTGACGTTATCAGCCAGTCTGCTACTATTATAGTGTAGCCAGGAGAGACAAAAATGAAATGGACCGAAATGCTTGAATGTTCCCCCGCCGCCCTTACCTCCCATTATTGGAACGTGAGGGAGTTGGCCTACAACAACGCCAACATGGCCTGTATGACCCGCCCCAATAGCGGCCCCCGGCGCAAGCTGGCCCACTCTATGGGCTATTTAACCACACAAATGAGCATGTGCGAAAACGCTGCCCGTAGACGCGGCATCAACATGAGCGCGGCGGAAGACGGTGAAGACGGTGAGTGCGCCCACGAGTCTACTACCGCCGCCAACGGCCACGGATCCTTTTGTAAGTTCTGTGGCGAGACCTTGAGCTAGTAGGAGCACGTAACATGTCAAAAGTTTTTGAATGTAGCAGCTGCAAGAAAACCATAGAACACCCCGAAGATAGTTGCAGCACGGGGTATGGTATCGACAAGAATGGAAACAAAATTTGTTTTGCTTGCTGCGGTGAGCAAGATAAAGAACGTATGGCCAAGGAAGGGAAAATAACCCTTTATCTGACCAAGAAGGACTCGGGCCAATACCAAATAACTAATTGGCCGGGCAGCTTGGCCTTTACCGTAGCCTTTAGCCGCAAGGGTAGGCACAACATCGGGGGCACTCGAACCGATGTCTGGTTTCGCGGGCCTGATAGCGCTATTTGGCATGGCTGGTCAGCGGGCGGCAACACCACTCTTTGCCATTGCAAGCGAACAAAAAAGACAGACTTTTAAAAAGGAGATCGTCACCATGAAAACACGAGAAAAAGTCTTAGACCTTCTGTCAAAGTTGCAAGCCATGGCCGACACCAGCCAGAGCAACAGCCCGGAAGAAGCGGCCGTGGCCGCCGCCCAAATGCAGAAGCTTATGTTTCAGCATAAAATTTCCATGGCTGAAGTCAATAACTTTTCCGACGAGGAAGAAGACCCGGTCAGCAAGTTCGACGTTATGGAAAACGAAGCCAACACCCAAGTGGTGACCTGGAAGCGCAACCTTCTTGGTGGCATTGCTCGCAGCAACTTTTGCCGCGTGGTCTACCGGTCAGCTACCCGTGAGCGTAAAACCCTCTATCGCGTTCACCCCGCGCAAAAGGGGGCCATGTTTTTGTACGGCCGCCAAGGCGACATGGATACCGTGCTCTACTTGTACGCCTACCTGAAAAATGAGGTGGAGCGCTTGGCCAAGCAGGAGAGCCAATACGTGAGGGGCTCCAACAAAAAGAGCTGGGCGAATGCCTTCCGAATGGGGTGCGTTCTAACAATCAGTCAACGCCTGAAGGAAACACGTATGGCTTCGGAGCAGACCTTGACCCCTCAAAGCTGCGCACTGGTCAAGCGCGAAGACGCGGCCGTGGCGTCTTTTATGAACAAAGATTGCCCGCACACGCGCAACGCGCCGGCGTCTTCAATCGCCAATCTCTCCGGTTACGCTTCCGGTTGCGCGGCTGGGAAAAACATCAGGCTGGAAAGCGGCAACAAAAAGCTGGGCCGGCCTGCTCCTCAAATCGGTCAGTAGTAAACAAAAAACTATAG
>Ga0307375_10002366_pt1 | contig 19336 bp, 13 predicted proteins | sample TR1MG_FD_202531 | JGI IMG/M metagenome (GOLD analysis project Ga0307375, IMG submission 202531) | Soil microbial communities from Risofladan, Vaasa, Finland - TR-1 | ecosystem: Environmental > Terrestrial > Soil > Coastal area > Acid sulfate soil | place: Finland: Risofladan, Vaasa | collected...
ATACCTGCAAACGGGCATCGCTCAACGCGCGCGACAGTATCCGGGAGCGCAACCGGAAATATAGCAGCAGGAATCCGCACACCACCGCGCTGAGCAGCCCGCAACGCACCAAATCGAAATAGTTGTCAAGTTGTTCGGGCGGACGGTACAACTCCCCGCCGAAATAATAGATGGAAACGCTTGCTGCAACCACCAAAGACGTCACCGCCAATGCTCCGCGCCGGTACGAAATCCGGTTTAGCCACGATTGCGCGGACCATAGCAGCAACAGGCTGGAGAACAATACCGGCGTCAGCAGCGTGTTGATCTGCATCATGTGCTGCGCCACATCCATCCAGCTGTTCGACACAATCAGCGATTGCAACAATGCCAAGGCGTTGCTGATTATCAGAATGCGCAGCAGCGTCCCGAGATTGCGAAAGTTTGGCAACCCATACTGCCTGTTGTTTTGTCTTATACTGAGCGCCTTATTCATGGCGGTACAGCCTTGAGTTTTTCATGCTTCATTTTGGGACAAGTGGGGGCGGCAATGCAAGACAAAGATACTTGGTCGGGACGATTCGCGGAACCGGTGGCAGAACTGGTAAAACGCTATACTGCATCGGTGGGCTTCGACCACAAACTCGCCATGTTCGACATTCAGGGTTCGCTGGCGCATGCGCAAATGCTCGCGGTTTGCGGCATCATTTCCGCGCCCGATCTGAATGACATCAAGCGCGGTCTCGCGCAAATCGAAAATGAAATTATCGCCGGCGAATTCGTCTGGTCGCTTGACCTGGAAGACGTGCACCTCAATATCGAGAAGCGGCTTACCGCGCTGGTCGGCGATGCCGGCAAGCGCCTGCATACCGGCCGCTCGCGCAACGACCAGGTGGCGACCGATATCCGGCTTTACCTGCGCCATTCGATAGACGACCTGCTCGGATTGATCAAGGCATTACAGCATTCACTGCTGGATCTGGCCGAACCCAACACCCACACCATCATGCCCGGTTTCACCCATTTGCAGGTCGCCCAGCCGATCAGTTTTGCGCATCACCTGATGGCCTATTTCGAAATGCTCAAACGCGATGCGGAGCGCCTGCGCGATTGTCGCAAGCGCGTCAACCGGTTGCCGCTGGGTGCGGCGGCGCTGGCCGGAACCAGCTATCCGATCAAGCGCGAATATGTCGCCGAGCTGCTCGGCTTTGACGGCGTGTGCGAAAACTCGCTGGATGCCGTATCCGACCGCGATTTCGCCATCGAATTTACCGCCGCCGCAGCGCTGGTCATGACCCATCTTTCGCGTTTTTCCGAAGAACTGATTCTGTGGATGAGCCCGCGCTTCGGTTTCATCGACATCGCCGATCGTTTTTGCACCGGATCAAGCATCATGCCGCAAAAAAAGAATCCCGATGTACCGGAACTGGTACGCGGCAAGACCGGACGAGTGAACGGCCATTTGGTCGCGCTGCTTACACTGATGAAGGGCCAGCCGCTGGCTTACAACAAGGACAACCAGGAAGACAAGGAACCGCTGTTCGACACCGTGGAAACGCTGACACAGACCTTGCGCATCTATGCCGACATGATTGCCGGCATAAAGGTAAAACCGGAAGCCATGCGCAGCGCGGCTTTGCAGGGCTACGCCACCGCAACCGATCTGGCCGACTATCTGGTCAAGAAGGGCGTGCCATTCCGCGATGCCCATGAAACGGTGGCGGTCGCGGTGCGCTTCGCCGAACAGAAAGGATGCGATTTAAGTGTGGTCAGCCTTGCCGAACTGCAGCGGTTTTCAGCGCATATCGGCGAAGATGTTTACCAGGTTCTGTCGCTGGAAGGTTCGCTTGCCAGCCGCAACCACATCGGTGGAACCGCTCCGCAGCAGGTCGAGGCGGCAATCGCACGGTCGCGCGCCGGTCTCGCTGCATAGCCAGAATCCCGGCCGCGCAGCTTTGGCTGATCGGCTTGAACCAAACATACAATGCAAATTTTCGCGATGCAATTCTGCCGCCCCGCTTAAGTCAGCGAAGCGGTAAATATCTTCAACGGGACGGGACGGCCGAACAGATAGCCCTGGAAAAGGCTGCATCCGGCTTGCTCAAGAAAATTCCGTTGGGGATAGGTTTCCACGCCTTCAGCAATCACTTCAATACCAAGGTTATGGGCCATGCCAATGATGGTCTGGATGATCGTCGCATCTGTCGACTTGGTGCCAATATTATGAACGAATGACTTGTCGATCTTCAACTGGTCGAGCGGCAATTGGGTCAGATACGCAAGCGATGAATATCCGGTGCCAAAATCATCCATCGAGAAGCGCACACCGATTTTTTTCAATGCCTTCATTTTGCTGATTGTGTCAGCGACGTTATCCAGCACCGTGCTTTCGGTCAGCTCAATCTTGCAGCGGGTGGGATTTATCATGCTTTTCTCGATTATGCCGGTAACCTGCTTCACAAAATCCGGCTGGCGGAACTGCCTTGCGCTGACGTTGACTGCCAGCGACAAATCGCGGGTAAGCGGATTGGTCTCCCATTCCTTGATTTGCGCACAAGCCGTCTTCAGCACCCACTCACCCAGGGGTAATATCAATCCGGTATCTTCCGCGATCGGAATGAATTTGTCCGGGAAGATCAGGCCACGCTCGGGATGTTCCCAGCGTATCAGTGCCTCGGCACCAATCGCCCGATGATTGTTATCGACCTGCACCTGGTAGAAAAGCTTGAATTCATTCCTTGGCAATGACTTGCGTATCGCGACATCCAGCTGGCTGCGCATTTCCAGCGCTTCCTGCATTGCCGGATCGAAGAAGCGCAGTGTGTTGCGCCCGGCCTTTTTTGCCGCATACATCGCCGTGTCGGCCTGCTTGATCAGATCGTCAAGATTCTGCCGGTAATTGACGAATAGTGATACCCCGATGCTTGCGGTACTGTAATGCTCGACATTATCGAGTATGCAGACCTGGTTAATATCGTTGAGCATTTTTTCGCCGACTTCGCGTGCCTGCAAGGCGGCTTCACTTCTATCCTTGCTCAACCCCTCCAGCAACACCACGAATTCATCCCCGCCCAGCCGCGCCAGCGTATCGCTCTCGCGTATGCAGGAGCGCAGTCGCTGTCCCACCTCAATGAGCAGCATGTCGCCGATAGCATGTCCCCTGGTGTCGTTCAACAGCTTGAAATTATCCAGGTCAATGAACAACAGGCCTGCGCAATTCTGGGTGCGCGCACTGGTTGTGACTGCCTGATGAAGACGGTCAAACAACAGTCTCCGGTTGGGCAATTGGCAGAGGGGGTCATAAAACGCCAGGCTGTGGATCTTTTCCTCGGCTTGTTTGCGCTCGGTAATGTCAAAAAATGCGCAAATATAATTTGTGACACTGCCGTCCTTGCCGACAACGGCAGATATCGTCAGCCATTCCGGGTAGCTTTCCCCGTTCTGGCGGCGATTCCAGATTTCTCCCTGCCAGTAATTGTCGCGAAGCAGCGCTTCCAGCATACGCGGGTAAAACCCCGGGTCATCGCGATCAGACTTGATCATGCTCAGGTTTTTGCCGATCGCCTCTTCGGCACTGTAACCGGACAGCAGCGTGAAAACACGGTTGACCCTGAGGATCACCCCGTCGCTATCTGTCACGATCATGCCTTCCTCGATCTCGAAGGCAATCGCGGCAACACTCAACGCTGCCTCGCGCTCTTCCAGCACCGCCATCATGCTGTTGAAGGCGTGGGCCATATCGGCGATATCCTTGGGCCCGGTCAATATGGCTCGCACCTCCGATTCGCCGGCTTTCGCACGTCCCATGCTTTCCGACAGCTGGCTGAGCGGCCGCGTCATGCGATTGGCCAGCATACGGGCCATGAACAGAATCAGCAGCGCGAAGGAAAACGATGTGGCCATGTTGACGATAAAAATGTCGGTTGTTGTCCGGCTAAGCGCCGCCTTGCTCATCACTACCGAAACATAGCCGAGCAGCTCGGGTTGGGCTGTCTGAACATTGAACGGTGAATCGGAGGAGGGTTGCGTGTACACCGGCGCCACAAAGCGCCAGGCATCCCCATTTTCTTGATCCAGGACTGCACTTGCGCGCGAATTTGCGGCATTGAACAGCGCGTTAAATGGGGCGATGTTGGTGCTGCCGCGTGTCAGCAATACGTGCTTTTTGACATCCCGGATTTCCAGGCCGATCACGCCGGGAAAGGCCATAGTAGATTTGACCGCTTCGCCTGCGTTATCGGGCGACGCGAAGAGCAATGCCAACACACTCTGGCGCGCCAGATTCTCGGTAATTTGTTCGCCTTGCTGAAGCAGGTTGGCACGCACCCGTTCGTTGCTCTGCCACGAACCGACCAGCGAGGAAGATAATGCCAGCAACAGAATCCCCAGCGTGATCATGATGCCAAGCTGGCGCCTGAAGGTCAGGTTCTCGAGAAATTCTTTGATAATCTTGTTCATGGATAATCAGATTTATTGCTCGGGGATGATCTTGTCGAAACTCGTCAAGCGGCTTGTATCGATCGCGAGGTGCTTGGCGGTACGCGTATTGACGGCACCCCTCACGTCGCGCAAAGGCATCAAACCGTGCACTCCATAGTCACCCGTGATCAAAATTTTCTGGGCCAGGCCGGCAAGACGCTTCCCCAGTCCCGTGTTGTCAGGATAAAGCGAAAATAACACACCGCGCTGGACGTAGCCGAAATTGCTGGAGAAAACGGCGAGGTCATTATTCCACGAATCCTGCAGCACCAGAGGCAGGATCGAACTGTCTTCTACCGTGGTTGGATCCTGCGGCAGCCACAGCGCATCGCTGCGACTGTCTGCATGGGAAAAAATTTGCTGGTAAAACCCGACCGCCTTGCGCAGATTCTGCGCCTTGTAAGCCACCAGCTCCAGCCCTTGGGCTTGAGCGGAGGATTCGGCCAATGTCATCAGCCAACTATTGTAAGCAGGGTCATAGACAACGAATACGCGCTTCATGGACGGCATCAATGCCTTCATGCGGGCAAACAACAGCTCGGGATCGGGCGTCAGGCTGATCACCGGCTGGTCGTCCGTTCCGTTCTCCGGCACTGACAACACGCCACCCACCACTATCTTGACGTGATTGTCGAACAGCTCTGCCGTGTTCATGCCCTGGCGGCCCAGTGCAATTATTACCTTGGTATTCTGGTTATTCAGGCTGTTTTTCAGCGCGCTGATATCCGTGCCCGCGCTCACCGGATAACTCGTTACCGGCGCATTGACTTTGGCTTCTATGCCGGAAATAATTTCCGTGAAAATAGCCCGATATGGTTCCCCGATATCGGGGTAGAAAACCGCGATCGGACTTGTTTGATCTGCCGATGCCGGTGATATTACGGTCAGCGCGGCAATTAAGATCAGCAAGATACCTGACAAAGTGGCCAGCGACCTGGTTGCCGTCTTTTGGCAACCAAGTCGAATAGCTAGAAGTTTTATCAGTCGTTTTACCTGTAGTGTTATCAACGCAACCAGCCTGAATCTGAAATTGGAATGCCCGGTAAAAACATAATTCCCGGCTGGGATGTCGGGGGGATTAAGCATCAGAGCTGATGGGTCAGCTCGACACGCCACGCTCGCGGATACACCGGCAAATCATAAGGAATCAGCCCCGGAGCCGGAGATGGCTCGAGCGCATTGGCTCCGAACAGGTTGATCGCCTTGAAGGCGATGCCCCAATCACCTTTCTGGTTTTTACTGCGCAACGTGACATCCACGGTATGGTAATCGGGTATTGGGGGTCGGGTATCTCCCGGCTGGCGCTTGCGATCGGCGATCCAGTTGAGCTGCGTATCCACGGTCCATTGCGGCATGAAGCGCCAGTCCGCGCGTGCATAGAGATGATGGTGGGGTGCGCTGCCCGCATCCTGGTTGGTCGCGTCGTCGATGGATTGTTGTTGCGCAAAATTCCCCGACAGCCGCAGATTATCCGCCGCATTCCAAACCAGTTCGGTTTCAAAACCCTGACCATGCTGGCTTCCGGCATTTTGCGCGGTGGAAATCCCAGTGCTCGGGTCCGGCACGAAACGCAGGATATCCTTCATCTGGTAGCGGAACAGGTTCAGGTTCGCCTGCAAGGTGCTGGTCGCCTGCCAGTCAAAAGCCAATTCCAACGATTGGTTGGTTTCCGGCCTCAGGTTGGGATTGCCCTGCGCCACTGGATTATTGTTGTTATAGAGTTCGGTGAATGACGGCGGGCGGAAAGCCTGTCCATAGAGAATCTTGCTGGTCAGGTTGTAGGCCGTATCCCAAACCAGTGCCAGACGCGGGTTGGTGGTGCCGCCAAAATCGGAATATTGGTCATGACGCACCCCGGCGGTTAAATACCAGTCACGGGTAAAATTCCATTCGTCCTGTGCATAGGCGTAGTTCACCGTGCGAGCATGCGGGGTCAGAAAAATTCCCGCCGCAGTCATGTCCGTCAAACCGCTCGGTAGTGGTGTAGGGAAGCTCCCGACACCAGGAATAGTCACCAAACCGTAATTCCTGGATTCCTGGGTTTTGTACAGATTATCATTCTGCGTGCCGATGCCGAAGTGCAGCTTGTGATTCTGGAATGCCGAATAAATGGCTGAAAAGTTGGCGCGCAAGTGGCGCTCCCACTTGTCGGGATTTCCGATCACCCCGCTGGGGAAAGGCCCAAAACCAAAGTTAGTCCCAGGCGGAAAAAGGGTCAGATTGGATTGTTCGGTGATATACAGATAGCTGGCCTGTGCAGTCACATCCAGATCGGGAGAGAAATTTGCATCATGATAGGTCAGGTCAGTGTTGATTCGTTCTCCTAAATTTTTCCCGGCAGGGTCAAGGGCTGAAGCAACTCCGGCGCCAGTGCCCGCATTTGAACGTTGCTGATAACCGGCTCGCAATCGCCATTTATCACGTGACAAGTCAACGCGGCCATCAATAGTGTCACCACCCAAGTTGAGCGGCCCCGGCGCGAGGGAAGGCATGCCGTAAACCGACAATGCATCGGCGTTGATGGTTCCATTCAAGCCATCAGTGTGGCCCGCACTTAAGTAGGCAGCGGTTTCAAACCCATGTAAGGTACCTCCATATTGCAACCAAGCATTGCGGGTATTGAACGAACCGGCACGCAAGCCGAGTTGGGTGCCGTTAATGTCAGCAGCTGTCTTAGTGATGATGTTGATTACGCCAGCAAAGGCATCGGCACCGTACAGCGCCGAACCGGGTCCGCGTATCACCTCGATCCGAGCGATGTTCTCCAACGGCATACCACCCCAGATATTGGATCGGTTGCCTACAGTCACACCCGTAATAGGTATGCCGTTCACCAGCATCAGCACCTCCGGATTATATTGGGTGGAGATGCCGCGTATAATATAGATTGGGTTATAACCTAAAGGTGAGCGTGACACATGCAGGCCTGGTACGGTTTCCAGAACCTCGTCCAGATCCGCCGCATCAATCGCTTTAATATCCTCTGCAGTGATCACTGTGGCGACCGATGGAGCCCTTGCGATCGGTTGGCGCGAACCGGTGGCGATACTGACGAAGGACTTGTCGCCATAGGCCAGCGACAGCTCATCTTCTTCGGATTGTGATGCAGCATAGCTGTTGACAGCCCATACCATTGTCAACAGCAGAAGGCATAACCGCACGCTGGTTGTTCTCATGAAGATTCCCCTTTCACGCTTCTGTTTGTACCAACAAACGTTTCCTAACACTTGCCCCGGTGGTAATTATTCATCCGGCGAAACAGTTGATTTAGCAGCATGCCAACTACGGCATGGTACCCCTTCATACGATAACATCCTGCACGGTAGCGGAAACAAATGTCCTTCCGGCTTTTCAGCAGCATCTAGATAGCATGGCGGCATTCCTGCAAGAAATACAGGCATACTTAACAAATAAAATTCTTTCGGTGACATGCCACAATCGGCTGCCAGAGCGGCTGCCAACCCAACACTGTTAATATGCCAACGCCAGCGTCCCTGCAACAGGATGCGCTCCACTTCAAAAGCGAGTTTTAGATGTGGCCCATTCTCCAAGCCCTGTTCACGCACGATCGCCATGATGGGCGCGATGCGTTCATCCGTCGGAACAATTGGCCGGCCGTAACCACCGATACCGCGTTTTTCTTTGATTTCTGCGCGCACCAATGTTTCCAAGTCCGCCCCTTCATCCACCATCTTTTTGGCACGGGTCAAAAATTCGCAGCTACGCAGTTGTGAAGCCCCACCAAAAATCTTTGCTTCGGAAACGGCCAGCGCTGCGGCGATACCAAGTGCTCCAGTGCTGCGCGCCGTGCCTGCCAGCGCTGCCACGCGGTTATTCCACAGCCGCGCATCGGGATAACTGTTGTGTGTCCAAAACACGTGCAGCACGCGCATCTGCTGCTGCGTATAGCGACGGCCGGTGATACCGAACAAATAAAGTTGCAGCCAATCCATGTCATTAAGGGATGCAAATAAGTCATGGCCGCGAAACACTACGCGTTCGCCAGGAAAGAATGTTCCCATGCTTGTAACCAGTTTCCCAACATGCTCTTCTAACATTTGTGGACCGTTCATACCGTTTTCTCCACAACACTCTTAATAGCCTGCGAATTATTGGAACCAGTAGGTCCTGGATCATTTTCCAGTTCAATCTGAAAAAACGGGAAATTCTTGTAGCCAGTATCCCGTTGCTCCAGCGCATGCGCTGCGGCGCCCGGCAGGCGCAACATCAGATGCAGCATCTCTCCTTGTTCCGGCGTGCAACCGAGATCACGCAATGCTGCCGCAGCCACGCCAAGCATTGCCAGCGGCAGCCCAGCAGCAATTTCCAGTGCGGCCCGGTTGTCTTGCAGCCAGGACAGTGATGGCGCGCAATCCAGCGCGGCGAGATGAGCCAGCGTTTGCAGCACGGGCGTGGTGCAGCGCACGCCGTAAGGATCAAAACCTGCCGGATGACCGGCAACCGGCCAGACGTCTGCCGGATCATTCACAGGTTTCACAGCCAACCCCGATTGCCACATGGATAGTTCAGTGCCGCGTGCCTGCCAGTCCTGCATCGCATTGAACACTTCGCGCGCGCCGCCGGATGCGCCTGCACCCACCGCAAGCGCCGCCATCAAACAGGATGCCGAGGTGGAACCGCCGACCCCGCCACACATCGCGGCATGCACGGACGCATCGCGTGGCCCCGGATTCGCCAGCGCGATCGCCAAGCCCTCAAGCAATCTGGCCTGTTGCTTAGTAGGCGCTTCGCCGCGAAACAGCAGAAACAGATATTCGATCCAACTGGCTTGGGCCAACAATTCACCGTAGACATCGTAACCGTGGCAGTGGCAGGACAGCGCCGCGAATGCGTTATCGGGCTCGGCTTGTTCCTGCCAGATGCGGGTGTGTATGACTTCCATATTTACCTCATCGTCCTAATGTTCTGAGTCGCAATTCCATCGGGGGGGCTTCGTCCCTGTCTACGCGAACATCCAACACGGTCGGGCCTTTGTGGCCCAGGATCGCTGCCAGATCCAGCTTTTCGAAATCCTGTGCAGTGCGAATTACATGACCGGGGATGCCCATGGATTCGGCCATCATTTTGAAATCCACCGCAGGCAATTCGAAGGCTATTTGCTCGCCGCCGGCCATGCGCTGGCCGAACTTCACCATACCAAGTGCCGCATCGTTGAGTATCACGAACAGCACGGTGAGTTTCTCGGTCAGCGCCACGGTCATTTCCTGGCCATTCATCAGCAGACTGCCATCTCCTGTGATACAGACCACCGGCACCGCACGATTTGCCAGCGCGGTGCCCACTGCGCCACCGATGGCCCAGCCCATCGGGGCAAAATTCATCGTAACTCGCATCCAGCCTCCGGTACTGGGCCGGTGGTCATGCATGGCCAGATGATGGATACCCCAGGTCGTGCTGTTGCCGGAGTCAGTCAGGAAGCGCGTGTCGGGTGGACTGCGCCAGCCGAGCTCACGCATCAGGTACTGGGGTTTGATGGGTGCGTCGGCAGATGCCGGTTTGAACGGATCCCCAACGGAAAATTTTTTGAATTTTCGTTTCTCTCCAGCGGAAACCGTTTCCGGACCTTCCCTGCGCAGCGTTCGCAACACACGTTCAAACACCGGGCGAATCGCACCGCGCACATGCAAGCGCGCCATCGGCGAACGTGCTAGATGGGACTCTAAGGGGTCAATATGCACCAGCCGGTTATTCAACACTGCTTCGCTCCAGCCGTTGCTGGTCCACTCGCTCAGATTGGAACCGACAACCAGAATCAGGTCCACATCCTTATCCTCCACCGCTGCCACCGCGGACCGGTGTCCGGCAAAACCGAACACGCCCCGGTACAAAGGGTGGCGCGGACTGATTTGTCCCTTGGCATCCGGCGTGACTACAAACACACCCCCCATCCTTTCCACCAATTCGAGGATGAGTTCTATGGCTTCGCCGCAGCCGTTGCCGATCACCACCACCACTTTGTTGGTCTGCGCCACGATCGCCTGCAATTCGCGCACTGCCGTATCATCGACGGCAGCCATCGGTTTGAGCAGATGTGCCAGATTGTAAGCCGGCCCGCTTTTCATCGTCGTGCGCTGTACATCCAACGGAATGCTGAGATGCACCGGGCCGGGTGTCGGCTGGTATGCGCTCAGCAGCGCATTAGTCAGCTGCCTTTCCAGTTGGTCGGGATGGGATATCAGCGCGCTGTAACGTGTGCAGGTGCGAAACATATCGACCGTGTCTATGCCGGCACCGGATGCTTCCTGCAACGCCCCCCTACCCAGCAAACGCAAGGGAGGCTGGCCGGTGATGACCAGCATCGGGATTTCGTTGTCATAAGCGCAGGCCACGCCGGTAATCAGGTTGGTGGCGCCCGGTCCCGATGTAGCACAACACACACCAAGCTTGCCCGATTCGCGAGCGTAACCGTCGGCCATGAACGCAGCGCCTGTTTCATGCCTTGCGACGACCGGGTGCAATCCGCCGCGCCGTGCGCTGCGCGCCATCGCGTTGTATAGCGGTTCGATCGCACCGCCGGGCACACCGAACACAAACTCGACACCGATTTGTTCCAGATAGGCGACCAGCAGGTCGGCAGCCTCAATGGGTTGCTGTTTTACTTCAATAAATGGTTCTTGCATAAGATTTGTCATTAGCTGATCGCTTTTCTGGTTTCAACACGTACTGCCCACCACCGCAAATTGAGAGAAATCCGCTAGTTAAACCTGCAAATTGATTAATTGCTATAACTGTAGCACAGGAAGGGCGTTGCACAATATTGCGCATTGAAATTTTGCTGAATCAGCTTTGCCATATTATCGGGATTTATTGGCAAAAGAAAAGCATCCGGCTTCTTGCGCCGGAAGGGCAGAAAGTCTGTTTGAGGGATTGATGCGCAGGGATTGCCTATCCTTGCCCCACGTCGCGGGAGAAGGAATAGCTATTCAGTACAGATGTGGAATAGTGAAACTCGTAATCGAAAAATCGAAAACGACTTGCCTGCGAACTAGTCAGCCAGCAACTGTTTGAGTTCCCCGCTCTGGTACATCTCGGTCATGATGTCAGAGCCGCCGACAAATTCACCCTTGATATACAACTGCGGCACTGTCGGCCAATTGGCGTAATCCTTTACACCCTGGCGGATCTCGGGATCTTGCAACACGTCCACTGTAAATAATTCTTTCACGCCCAGCGTGCTCAGAATTTTCACCGCGTTGGCAGAAAATCCGCACTGCGGAAACTGCGGGCTGCCTTTCATGTACAGCACCACCGGATGCGTGGTAACTTGCTCTTTGATACGTTGTTTGATGTCTGTGCTCATGGCGTTATACCTTAATTAAATGGTCGGGAATTTTATGTGCAATAGCAGTTCCGCGTCAAGTTCAAACTGCCTGTCCTGAATTCGCGCCACGACCATTACCGCTGCATCAAAACAAGGTGCGGTTAATCAACAGGTGCGTCGCAATGCTGGCAGCGTAGCCCAGCGCGATCACCGGGGTCCATTTCAGGTGGCCGAAAAAGGTATAGGTCCCGCGCGCCTGCCCCATCAATGCAACACCCGCAGCGGAGCCGATCGACAGCAGCGACCCGCCAACCCCGGCCGTCATCGTCACCAGCAGCCACTGTCCGATGGACATATCGGGATGCATGGTCAACACCGCAAACATCACCGGTATGTTGTCCACGATAGAGGAAATCAGGCCGATGGCAATGTTGGCGTTGGTCGCCCCCCATCCGCCATAGATCGCATGGGAGGTCATAGCCAGATAACCGACAAACCCGAGTCCGCCCACGCACATTACCACCCCGTAGAAGAAGAACAATGTATCCCATTCTGCACGTGCCACTTCCCGGTAGATGTCAAACGCAACCGGGCTGCCTATGTTTTCACCTGACGAATAACCCGAACGGAAACGTTTGTCTGCGGTCTTCAAAAAGTATGCATAGAACTTCAGCAGACTCAATCCGGTCAGCATACCGATCACCGGTGGCAGTTGAAGAAAACTATGGAAACCAACCGCGAGTGCGATGGTGAACATGAACAGGACAACAATGACAAGCGCACCCGGTTTCATCCTGACCGCCGCCCCGCCGGTTGAGGGTTTTTCATCCGGAACAAAGAAACTCATGATCACCGCCGGCACGACAAAATTCACAAACGCGGGGATGAACAAATAGAAGAACGTCCAGAAACCGATCGGTCCGTTGCTGGCAATGATGTTCTTTTGCCACACCATCAGCGTGGTGATATCGCCGAACGGTGAGAATGCACCGCCGGCATTGGCCGCCACGACCAGGTTGATACAGCCCAGCACCACAAATTTTCGGCTGCCATGCCCGACTGCCATGACGACTGCGCCCATCAGCAACGCGGTGGTCAGGTTGTCCGCAACCGATGAAATAAAAAATGCCAGTATCCCCGTCACCCAGAACAGGGTGCGAAAGCCAAACCCCTTGTATATCAACCAGGACCTTAGCGCCTCGAACACGTTACGCTCGTCCATCGCGTTGATGTAGGTCATCGCGACGATCAGGAACAGCATCAGTTCGGCATACTCTTCTAGATTTTGGCGCAATGCCGTTTCGACCGCGTGCGGAATGCCATGCGATTGGTAATACCAGGCGATCAGCGCCCAGATGATCCCGGCCGCCAGCATCACCGGCTTGGACTTGCGCAGGCCGGTATATTCTTCCGCCATTACCGCCAGATAGGCGATAAAGAACAACACTATGGAGGTGATACCTACCCAGCTGTTGGTCAGGTCCAGTCTTTCCATACCCTCCGAGGCGTACGCCATGAGCGGCATGCACAGCAAAAGCAACATCGTGATAACACGGCTCATCCGGGATGGTCTCCGAGGTCATTATTCATATTGTTAACCGCCTGATTTGCGCAGTCAGGACTCAAAACAAAGCATGGTTGAGCGCCATATGCGCGGCTATGCTGGCCGCGTAACCCAGCGCGATCACCGGTGCCCACTTGAGATGGCCGAAGAAGGTGTAGGAACCGCGTGCCTGCCCCATCAGCGCAACGCCTGCCGCGGAGCCGATCGACAGCAGCGAACCGCCCACCCCTGCAGTCAATGTCACCAGCAACCATTGCCCGACAGACATGTCGGGTTGCATGGTCAACACCGCGAACATCACCGGGATATTGTCCACCACGGCAGAGATCGCGCCGACGGCTATATTGGCATGGGTGGCACCCCAGTCGACGTAAATGATTTGGGAAATCATACCGAGGTAGCCGATGAAACCGAGCCCGCCCACGCACATCACCACCCCATAGAAGAAGAATAATGTATCCCACTCCGAGCGCGCCACTTCGCGGTAAATGTCGAATGCAATCGGGCTGCCGATCTGGCCGGCATGGACCTGTGCCCGCCCGCTGGTGGTTATCCTTAGGTAAAAGGCATAGAACTTCAGCACACCCATGCCGGTCAGCATGCCGATCACCGGCGGCAATCCCAGCTTGCTGTGGAAGCTTACCGCCAGTGCAATGGTGAAGATGAACAAGGCCACGATGGTAAGTGCGCCGCGTTTCATGCTGACCATCTCGCCACCACCCTCGGGTTTCCCGGTCGGCACAAAGAAATACATGATCACCGCCGGCACGACGAAATTCACCATGGCGGGAATGAACAGATAGAAGAACGTCCAGAAACCGATCGGACCGTTGCTGGCGATGATGTTCTTTTGCCACACCATCAGCGTGGTGATATCGCCGAACGGTGAGAATGCACCGCCGGCATTGGCCGCCACGACCAGGTTGATACAGCCCAGCACCACAAATTTTCGGCTGCCATGCCCGACTGCCATGACGACTGCGCCCATCAGCAATGCAGTGGTCAGGTTGTCTGCCAAACCGGAAAGGAAGAAGGCAATCCAACCCGTCACCCAGAACAGCGTGCGATAACCGAACCCCTTGCTGATCAGCCACGATCTCAGCGCCTCGAACACGTTGCGCTCTTCCATCGCGTTGATATAGGTCATCGCGACGATCAGGAACAGCATCAGTTCGGCATATTCTTCGAGGTTGTGGCGCAGCGCCGTTTCGACCACGTGCGGAATGCCATGCGACTGGTAATACCAGGCGATCAGCGCCCAGATGATCCCGGCCGCCAGCATCACCGGCTTGGACTTGCGCAGCAGGGTGAATTCCTCGGCCATCACCGCAAGGTAAGCGATAAAAAACAACACTACGGAAGTGATACCTACCCAGTTACTGGTCAGATCGAGACGTGCGGCGCCCTCCGAGGCATGTGCCATCAGAGGCATGAACAACAGGGATATCAACAGGATCAGGCGTTTCATCAGTATGTCTCCGCGGAAAGTCATTCAGGCAAGTCACTTCGGCAATACCGCCAACGCAATACATTCTAACCGTTCGTGGCGAGATATCGAAAGACGGTTAGTCTGATTCAAAATGTACTTCTGCAGATAACTTGATGTAGTGAAAGTATCATCATGCGATCAACCCCCGCGATAAATCCACCCATGTCGCACAAGCAATTTTTCGGCTTCTACTGCAAAGAACACCACGCTGGACAAGGCAAGACAAAGCAAAAGTTCGCCGATGCTCAGCGCTTCTGTTTTGAAGATCGGGTTGAGTATCGGCACATAGATCGTTGCCATTTGCAGCACGAAAGTCAGCAGCACCGAAAATATCAACAATGGGTTTGAAAACATGCCGGCACCGAACAGCGACTCCTTCTCGGTGCGTATGGCAAGCACGTGTCCCATCTGGGAGAGGGTGAGCACCGTGAACACCATGGTCTGCCAGTGTGCCGAGCCGGTATGCAATGCCCACGCCTGGGTCAGCAGACATACCCCGCCCATCAGCAACCCGACCCAAATCATGTGTTGCCACATGCCGTGCGCAAAGATGCTTTCCTGGAGCGGACGCGGTGGACGGCGCATGATGCCGCGTTCGGCGGGTTCAGCCGTCAGTGCCAGTCCGGGCAGGCCATCGGTGACCAGATTGATCCACAGGATGTGTATCGGTAGCAGCGGGATGGGCAAGCCGAGGAACGGCGCGAGGAAAATGGTCCATATTTCGCCCGCGTTGCTGGTCATGGTGTACTTGATGAACTTGCGGATGTTGTCAAAGATACGCCGCCCCTGGCGCACCGAATGCACGATGGTTGCGAAGTTATCATCAAGCAGCACCATGTGTGCCGCTTCCCGCGCCACGTCAGTGCCGCCCATGCCCATCGCGATGCCGATGTTGGCAGCCTTGAGCGCCGGCGCGTCATTGACGCCGTCGCCGGTCATCGCCACCACTTCGCCTTTGTCCTGCAGCGCCCTGACGATCCTGATCTTCTGGGCTGGATCGACACGGGCATAAACGCGCACCTGCCCAACCTCGGCTTCGAATGCCTCCTGATCAAGCGACGCCAGCTCTGCCCCGGTCATCACGCGCCCGTTACTTTCGGTGAGGATGCCGAGCTGGCTCGCGATGGCTCGCGCGGTGGCAGGATGGTCTCCGGTGATCATCACCGGGGTGATGCCCGCTGATCTGCATTGCGCCACTGCTTCCCGCGCTTCGCCGCGGGGCGGATCGATCAGTCCGGCGAAGCCGAGAAATACCAGCTCGCGTTCCAGCTCGTCAGGCAGCTCGCTCGCGGGTAACGCAGTCCAGCGACGATACGCGACCGCCAGCACCCGCAAACCGTCTGCGGCCATGGCTTCGGCCTGTTTCAACAAGACTGCCGGATCGACGCTTTGCTCTCCCCCGGACATCAGCGCACGATTGCAGCAGGGCAATACCGATTCGGGCGAACCCTTGGTATAAGCGATGACAGATCCAGCCGCGCCATGAAAGGTGGTCATGCGCTTGCGCTCGGAATCGAACGGCAATTCCTTGAGGCGCGGCGTTGCCTGCTCCAGTGCCGTCTTGTCGTAACCCGCTGTTTGCGCGGCATGCAACAGGGCGGCCTCGGTCGGTTCGCCTTGTGCCTTGTTGTGGCGATCCAGATGCGCGTCGTTGCTTAACGCCAGTGCATGAAAAAATTCCGGCCAGGGTTCTGACTTCTTAACATCACGCAACGGGTCGCTTAACGCACCGTCGGTGTAGATCGCCGTCACGTGCATTTTATTCTGGGTGAGCGTGCCGGTCTTGTCGGAGCAGATAAAAGTGACCGATCCCAGCGTTTCCACAGCGGGCAAGCGCCGGATCAGGGCATGCTGTTTGACCATCTTGCGCGCGCCCAATGCCAGCGAGATCGTCACGACCGCGGGTAAAGCCTCGGGTATGGCCGCCACCGCCAGGCTGATCGCAGTCATGAACATCAGCAGCAACGGTTCGCCGCGCAGCACACCGACGATGAACACCAGCACACAGATTGCCAGTGCCGACAGTGCCAATCGCTTGCCGAATAGCGCCAGTCGTTTTTGCATCGGCGTTTTCATCTCGCCATCCTCGCTGAGCAGTGCGGCGATCTTGCCCAGTTCGCTGTTCATGCCGGTCGCCACCACCATGCCGCGCGCACGGCCGTACGTGACAATGGTGCCCTTGTATGCCAGGCAGATTTTGTCGCCTAACGGTGCGGCAGCGATGGCCAGGGCCTCAGTTTGCTTTTCCACCGCGACCGATTCTCCAGTGAGCGCAGACTCGTCAATCTTGAGCCGCGCTGTTTCGATGATACGCAAATCGGCGGGAACCACATTGCCCGCCTCCAGCAGCACCACATCGCCCGGAACCAATTCGGAAGCATTGATGATTTTCGGGTGCCCATCGCGCAACACATGAGCGCCCGCCTCGGCCATGCGCTTCAGCGCCGCCATGGCACGTTCCGCCCGGTATTCCTGAACGAATCCGATCACCGCATTCAGAATAACGATCACGATGATGGCGATGGTGTCCTCGATATCGCCGACGATGCCGGAAATGATCGCCGCAATGATCAGCACGATGATCATGAAATCGGAAAACTGGTCGAGCAGCATGCGCCACGGCGAACGTGCGCGCTTTTCCTTAAGTTCGTTTGCGCCGAAGTGCGCCAGCCGTTCGGCTGCATGTTCCGGGCTCAGGCCGCCCGTAGTCGTCTCCAGACGTTGCGCGACTTCGTCTACGGTCAGCGTGTGCCAGTTGTTGTTGTCAATGTGCATGTTCGAAAAGTATCCATGAGTTGAGCACATACAGCATGAACAATCCCAGACTCACCCAGGTCAGTCCCAGTACGGCACGCCCCTGTGGACGGAAGGTCAAACCCACGGCCACCAGCGAGCTCATCATCACCGCAGTAAAGGCGGTCAGCGCGTGGCTTGCATCCACGTTGGCAAGCAGTGATCCCTTGCTGTAAAAGAGATCGTCAATCGCCAGGATCAAGATGTCGAACAGGTTGCTGCCCAGCAGGTTGGCGATCGCCATGTCCAGCGCGCCGATGCGTAATGCCGAAATCGTGACCGCCGCTTCCGGCGCGGAGGTGACGCCCGCCACCAGCAGGGTACCGACAAAGCTTTTCCCCCAGCCCATCAATTCGGCCAGATCATTTGCAATGAACGGCAACCATGTACCGGCTATTACCACTGCACCTGCTGCCAGTGCATAACCTTTGACCGCGCTACGCAGCGTCACATCCGGATAGCGTTCGGTGGACACCTCTGTGTATTGGGCTAAAGTGCGGTGCTCATAGCTGTAAACGGCGCGCATCGCAACCAGATAGACCAGTACGATGAACGGTGAGTAAAACCCCACATGACCGAATTTCGGACTCATCCCCGCATGATCCAGCAGCAGGCTGAAGCCGGCAAAGGCGATCAATATCGAACCCAACGAAGCCGACAGGATGTGTCCCTGTCCGGCACGGCTATACAGAGTCTCGCGTTTGTACAACCCATCCAGCATCACCAGGATAGCAAGGTTGAATACCGTGCTGCCCAGCACATCACCTACCGCGATATTGGGTGCATCGGCAAAACTGACGGAAGAAATTCCGGTCGCCAGCTCGGGCAGCGAGGTGGCGGTGGACAACAGGATCAGACCGACCCATGAAGCGGACATCCCGGTTTTCTCGGCAATGATGTCGCCATAGCGGGACAGGAAGTAGCCCGCGTAGCCAATCACGGCAAGGCAAAACAGAAATTCTAACCAGATCAGCATGTCGTGAAGCTCCTTGCCTGGTGTATAGCGGAATAGTACAACGAACCGGCAGCCCTGTTTGGTTCAGCGTTTTATCAGTTTGTGGAGACAGAACCTTGTCTACACAAATCGCTCATTTCTTTTGCAACACGATCCCGCGAAACCATCCTCCAACAAGCAACGGCATGTCGCTGACTTTTTGCAACTGCGGCACCCCGCTCAATACCTCTTCAAACACCACGTCCATGCGTGTGGCAATGCGGCGCGACAATGGATTGAGCGCGCGGCGCAGCAATGCGGTTTGATGCGGGCGCAGGAATTTGTCGAGGACGATAATGGTGCCACCGTGCTTGAGCACTCGGGCAGCCTCGCTCAGGCATCGCCCGGGTTGCGGCACAACGGCAAGGATCAGGTGCAGCACGACATGATCAAAATGCGCGTCGGAAAACGGCAAGGCCATGCTGTCACCCATCACCCAATCCACATGCAAATCGGAGCCGCGCGGCTTGGCGCGTTCCAGCATTGCGCCATTGAAGTCGAGCGCGGTGTAGCGATGCAGCTTCGGCAGCAGGGGCAGGTCGAGTCCGGTGCCGATGCCGCTCAACAATACCTTCCCTGCATGTATCGCCGGCAATGCGCGCAGCGACCGGATGCGAGCGTGCATCAAAGGACGCGCCACGAACATGTCATAGAGCGGTGCGATCAGGCTATAGCTGCGTCTGAGCAGGGTATTTCCGCGGTATGGCAAATCATTTTTCGGCATCATTTGATCTTATCGCAATAGTTTGATGCCGG
>Ga0307375_10002367_pt1 | contig 19332 bp, 14 predicted proteins | sample TR1MG_FD_202531 | JGI IMG/M metagenome (GOLD analysis project Ga0307375, IMG submission 202531) | Soil microbial communities from Risofladan, Vaasa, Finland - TR-1 | ecosystem: Environmental > Terrestrial > Soil > Coastal area > Acid sulfate soil | place: Finland: Risofladan, Vaasa | collected...
GATTCAGCAGCTGAAGTTAACACTACAATGACAGCATTCAGTGGTGGTAGAGCAGTTGATGTAGGCATTGTATCTGCGCAAACACGTGGTGCTAGAAGTGAGGCACCTTTATTAGAAACGTTCGGTGCAGATATTGATGGCACACCACAACTAATTGTACTAACAGCGCAAAATCTAGCTGGTGCAGTTAACGTGGTGCGTGGTATGACATGGGAGGAGATTTGGTAATGGCTAAGATCGTTGTAACTACTGTCGGTAATGCTATTTACGTTGAATTTAACGACTACTCTACATTGACTGGCTACACTAAAGGCACGTGGGAATTATCTCATATGTTAAGGGTACAATTGTTGCCTAGCATTGTTGTTATGCAAATGCTAGACAGTTCACCTTGGCCTTTATCGCATATTGAAACACTAGAGTCTTTTCAAGTCGACTCTATCAACGGTGTAGCTATTACATCTAACGACGACTTGTACACAAAACTTTCAACCCTTATGGAATAACTATCCTTAGGAGGATAATATGAATGAACTAACTGCTTTTGGAGAAACCTCCGTAGCGCAAAATGTACCAGTAGTACAGGTCGATGCCACTTATGGTATCGATGCATCACAGCTAGACGAGTTCTTAATCGGCTCTGGCGTTATCAGTACTGCTCTTTCAGAGTACAACATAAGCTCTGGAGGTGCTGGTGGTGTAGCGGCTCTATTCAGTACACGGTACTTATCGTATCACCCAGGTCAAGGTGGTCTTGCTCGCTTAAGTGCAGCATTTGACACACCACAATCTGATACCTCGCAATTAGCTGGTGTGTTGAATGGCACAGACGGTTTTGCCTTTGGTTATAACGGTTTACAGTTTGGTATCTTGCATCGCCGCGATGGTGAGCATGAGATTCAACAGTGTGAAATCACTGCTGCTCCAGGTGGTGCTGAAGATGTTACACTAACGCTTAACGGTGTTGCTTACGGCCCTATCGCAGTGACTTCGCCGTCAACTAACGGCTTAGCATTCCAAGTAGCTGTTTGGGCAAATGCTAACATCCCTATCTACCGCTTCTCTACAGAGAACGATGGTATTAACGACTTCTTGGTTGTACGCTCTTTACTAGCTACAGGCCCTGAAGTTGGTGCGTTCACCTTAGTGTCTACTGGAACAGGTGCAGGTACGTTCACACAGCGTAATGCAGGTGTATTAGCAACTGACGACTGGGTCTACATTGATAAGTGGAACAATCCAAGGCTAAAAAGTCAGATCTTACCACAGACTGGTAATGTTTATCAGATCAAGTATAACATGAGCTATGGTAATATAGAATTCTACATGGCTGATCGTAAGACTGGTGATTACGTACTAGTCCACACTATTCAATGGGCTGGCTTGTTTGAGCGTCCAAGCGCTTATAACCCACACTTTAGATTAGCTTGGTCTGCTGTCGGTGGCGCAAGTGCTACACCTACAGTTGTACGAGGTGCTTCAGGTTCTTTGTTCTCACAAGGCGAGCGTGTGTTCACTACTGAAATGAAGACTGCAGACTTTGTTAAGGTTGATGCTAATACAAATGGTGTCGTCGGCACATTATTCAATGCTGATGTTGTCAAAGACCAAGTCAATCACATTGGTCTTGTTCCTCAATACATGGATATAGTGTTTGTATCTGGTGACCCAGTTGCTGCACCTTATGCTATTATCCAAGGTAGTAAGAACGTAGTGTTTGCTGGTAATAACTTACCAGTGCGTGAGTTTGTTGATGAAGATCAGTTTGGTTTATTAGATACAGAAGCACAGAACTATGTAGGTGGTGGTGTACCTGTTAGAGTTGCCTCAGTACCGCATGGAGGTAGTAGACTCGTTGATTTAGCTGCTTCAGGCTTAGAGTTAGCACCAGGTGAGAACTTAGGATTTGTAGTGGTAGGTCCAGCAGGTTTATTACCGCCAGGTTCGTTTGTTATAATTTACATCGGCTATAAAGAGGACAGATAAATGCTAGGAGCAATCACGGCTGGCGTCGCCATATATGGCGCCTTAACGGCAGACGACGCAGCTGGTGAGGCTGCTAAGGATGCTAACAGAGCAAATGCTGCGTCTCTTGCTTTTGAGCGTAAAAAGTATGATGACTGGAAAGCTATCTATGGTAATATAGAAGAGAACTTAGGTAAGTTCTACGAATCATTAACCCCTGAGAAATTAACAACTCAGTCGCTAGAAGCTTACGAGATGGAATTCTCTAATGCTATAAAAAGTGTTCAAGAAAACTTTGCGCAGCGTGGTATTGATGATGATGCAGGTGTTAACTTTGCCGTAGAGCAGACTGCTGCTTATACTCGTGCTAAAGATCGTGCTAAGATAAGAATCGAAGCTGATAACAATGTACGAGAGCAGCAAATGGCTTTCTTAAATACTGGACTAGGTCAGAACCCTGGATCAAGCATGAGTCAAGCACTAAGTAACCAGGCTTCTCAGGCTGGTACGTTGGCACTATCCGCAGCTCAGGGTGCTGGTGATGCGTTTAATAATGCTGTTACAACCACGGGTAAGGTGATCGGTGATTATCTTGACTCGAAGAAAACAGTGTAAGGAGTAAATTGTGAATTATAAAAACGTACAGAGAGCTTCTAGATCAGCTGGTATTGCACAAGGTGCTGCGAATGTACATGAGTATGAAAGTACTCGTGTAGACCGTAATGCGGCTCGTGAAGAAGCTAAGATGATGAATAAGCAAAGGTCTAACATATTAGAACAGTATGAGATGCGTTCTGCAGCTGGTGTTCATGAAGCACAAGTTGCAGACGAGCTTAAAGCACTGCAAAACAACATGTATGTTATGCAAGCCAAAGATATGGAAAATCGTTCTTTCGGCGCTATGAGACAGTGGGGCACTGACGTATCAAATACCGGTCCACTTAACCAGTTTTTAGAGTATGCTAAGTCTCAACCAATGGGTTCTCCGTATAAAGACACTACTGGTTACGAGCCACTTCGTCCAGAAGATATAGCAGCGGCTAAGAAGAAGATGATTCAAGATGGCGCGTCTAACAAAGAAATAATTGCGCAATTTGCTGACATTAACCAGGCAACTGGCCGGTTCGTTATGGCTAACAAGATAGACGCAAAGGGAATGGCTTACAGAGAAGTCATAGACATGGACAAGTTCAAGATAGCTTCTGGTTATGCCCTATGGTTGTCTAAAGAAGAGCGTGAACGTTTAGGTATGGACCTTAGCAAGGATCCAAAGTACTCTGGACTTTTATTAGCAGCAGAACGCATATCAGAGAACCCTGAAGAAGCTAGAGGTCGTAGCTTCGAAGAAGTATATGCAGATCTTGTTAACGCTAGAGCTACTGGTGGTACGGAGTTTGAACGTTGGGCACATGGTGATGCTGCTCGTGGTATGACTGGTTGGTTGCAGCTACCCGAGAACGAAGGCATGAACGTAGAAGACGCGTTGCAAGCCTGGAAAGCTCTTAAGCGCAACCCAACAGCTAAAGAGTACTTCGGTACACTTGAAAGTAGGGTAAAAGCAAATGACCCAACGCTTACTCAAGAAGAAAAGAATAAGTACGAAAGCATGCGTGCAAACAGAGACCAAGACCTGGCTACAGCTGGTCAGAAGGATCTAGCAGCGGTTGACGAAGCAAAGACAGCTTTAGATGAGCTTGCAGGTGGTGACTTTTTCGATCCTGAGTTCTTAGCTACTGCTAAGGATAATCCTAGAATGCGAGCAGAGATTAGTAGACATATGTCGAGGTTAACAAAACTTGGTGGTCTAGATATAGATGCTACGTCTAAGAGGGAATTCCGCAAACTTAAGAAATTGGTTATGCTAGGTGGTTTAGCTGGTGAAGAACTTGATGACGACTCAACTGGTGCAGCTGATAGCATACTTAAAAATGTTAAGAAGTACTTCACTGATGATACCAACAATGTTCGTGGCGTAGCGTCTTATGAGACGTTCAGAAACATCTTTCGTAACGCTTTAATGGGTAGTGCACTTACCGCTAATGAGACTACATTGTTTACTAGCTCGGCTGGTTCACTTAAACAACAACTTGGTCCTGTATTAGATCAGCTTGTAGTTCAAATGGAAACTCTTAAATCAGACCTTGAAGGTATTCGTGATACTGAAGATCCTTATATATCTTCTTGGTACGTTGGCATGGACACAGAACGAGCTGATGAAATCATAGAAAATATAGAAACCAGACTACAAGAGATCGAAGATCTACGTGGTGGCGCAGGTGGTCAGTCGAGTTCTAACATGGCTAACAAGGTAGTCACAAAGCGTACACCTGGCACAGTACCAATACAAAACGTTAAACAAGTAGAGCCACCAATATCTGAAGGCCAGGGTGCTCCCGAAGAAACACTAAAGACTATCTGGAGATAAGGAATGAAGACTGATATAGAGACCTTAAGGAACTCGTTTAAAGTAGGCTACGATGCGTATGAAGGCTCTCGCAAAGAAGCTAATGAAGTGTGGGACTTATACCATAACCGTCAGTACACGACTGATCAACTTAGTGTATTAGCTAATCGTGGTCAACCTGCAGAGACTTATAACGTCATTAAAATGTTCACGCGTATGCTTGTTGGGTATTATTCTACTGTTGTTAATACAGTTACTGTTGGACCAAGAAATCCTCGGGACCTTATAAATGCTACTGTATTGAATGATGCTATAAACTTTGTGTTTGAGGACAATAGGTTTGATATTGAAGGCGACGAGATAAAGCTAGGTGGTCTTATATCTGGTTTAATGTGTGCTTATGTCAATGTAGAAGCTACTGGTGCTACAGATGAATTTGGTAGATCCATTAACCGTGTGTCTACTCATGCTGTTCCAGATTATGAGTTAGTGCTAGATTCAGCTTCAACAAAAGACGATTACTCAGATGCACGGTTCTTGCACCGTTTCAGGTGGATGACTAGTGAAACTGTTGCTAAGACATTTGGTAAAGATAAGATTGCTAAAATGGACGCGTACAATAACTTCTTAGATGTTGATGAAGCAGACTTCGACTTCCGATTAGACTATTCGTATAACAACGGTACATTCAGAGTGTTCGATAACTACCTTGTTGTGCATACTGTCATAGAAGACGACAATGATAAACGCTGGTCTATCTTCTGGTCAGGTGACGTAGAGTTGCTAAGAGAAGAGATCACGTATAAAGAAGCTCGCTGGCCTTACCGAGTCCAAAGGCTGCACAGTTCGAATAAGACCGAGTATTACGGCATCTTCCGTGAAGCAATTGAAGGTCAGCGAGCTCTTAACCAGGCAGTGATAAAGATACAGTTAATGCTTAACTCTGAGAAAGCTTTCGTACAAGAAGGAGCTGTTGAAAATATTGAGAACTTTACTAATGCATTCAACCGTGTTAATGCTGTTGTGCAAGTTAAAGATATTGGTGGCATTAAGATCGAGAAACTTAGTCGCGATATACTTGACCAATACACTATTATTGATAATGCATTGAATCGCATCCAACGTGTGTTAGGTATCAATGACAGCTTTCTTGGTATGGCATTTGCTTCTGATTCAGGTCGTAAAGTTAAGTTGCAGCAAAATCAGACTGTTATGTCTCTGAGATATATAACGGCTCGTATTGAGACTTTCTACAAGTCTCTAGGCTACGACATTGCGTATTTGATTAAGCAGTATTATTATGCTAACCAAATTCTTGCGATCACAGACGAGCTCACAGGAACCAGGTGGGTAGAATTAAATGCTCCAATGATGCAACCGGTAATCGGTCCAGGTGGTCAACCAGTAATCAATGAAGAAACTGGTGAGCCTCAAATGGAACCAATCTTGATGCCCGTCACTGATCCAGCTAATGGTAAGGTAATGGAAGACGCTGAAGGTAACATTATATTAGCTCCAATTCCTACTGAAGAGACTGATGTGCAATTCACAGAGTTTACTATTAAGATGGAGTCTAACTCTTATAATGACGAAGATGAGAAAGCTCAGATGTTGTTAGAGACAGTAATGTCTGGTAACATAGGAAGTATGCTAACTAAAGTCAATCCAGCAGGATTCTTCACTCTTGGCTCATTGACAATGCGTTCTATGAAAACTAAGTACAGTCCAGACATTGTTGCTGTGCTTGATCAGACTGCGCAAATGCTATCACAAGCTCCTGATGTAGCAGCAGATGTTGCTATATCACAACGTGGTAATGCTGCAGCTGGTGCAATGAGTAGGGACGCAAAATTACCAACTAACACTAATGAGGCTTAGTTATGAAGTTCATGAACGCGGACTTAAGCAAAGCAGTCAATCAGATACACCCAGCTGTTAAAAAAGATGCTAGGTATGGTGAACTAGGAGTTATAAAAAATCCTGATGGTTCAGTATCTACAGAATATTCCATGACTGAGAATGTACCAGAGTTAGGTGGTTGGGTTAACTTGCCAACTTTAGTTGAAGGTCAAGAAGGCTACGAAGAGTTTTTAAAAGGTAAGAAGTTGACAAAGAAACAAAGACAGCTGGCTATACAACGTGCTATAGAGAGAGTTAAGCAAGGTGCTGAACTACCTTCATATAAGACTATGGAAGACGCATTAGCTGTAGCTAGAAGCAGAACTGAAGAAGAGAAGAACGTACCGTACGCCGGTATGGACTTCTTATCAAGAGATATGGAGGAGTAAGGTTATGAGTATGATTAGAGATGCTTTAGGTAGCGGCCCTAACCACGGGCTGCTTCGTGCTTTGAGAAACAGGATAAATAACCAACAAGGTAGAGCACCTATGAGGGCCCCTACCACAACAGTACAAGAACACGGTATTGTTGATAATGATTTTGCTAAAGTAGGATTAGCACCAACTGATGCGCGTGCTGCGCAACTGTGGAATAACGGTGGCAAGCCAGTAGGTAAACCACTAAGCGGTCGTTGGTATGATTACACAGCTGAGTTACAACCACCTGAAGCGTTACCTGAAGCACCTACAGGGCAAGGTTGGTGGGATAGAGACTTTGAAAACTCTAATGCCACACCAGACTTTGAAACTGGCAATGCCGGTTCTTATGCTACGTCTGCTAATAATACTTCATTGGATGATATGTCTCTGTATAACTCGCAGACTACTCGCGGTATTCACAGCATACTAGGTAATTTAGTAGGTCAACAAAATGGTGGTCAACAAAATGGTGATCCACGTAGAATGGCTTTAATGACAGCTCTAAGTTCTATGGTGTCTGACAAAACTGGAGGACAACGTCGATGAGTGCACCTGTAGAAAAGGCAGTAGCAAAATGGGGATTGAAGTCTGCGATGAAACGTGGCATACATCTGCTTTCAGATAGCTGGTCTGCTAAGGCGCAGTCTGCTGTTAAAGAAGTAGAGAGAATGCAAGATGTTGGTAAAGAAGAACTAAAGTGGTCTAATATCGATACCGGTAAGAAAGGTGTAGAGAAAGTAAAAAAGGACGATCTTGTTGAAGCAGAAGTAAACAGAGCTGACCAGTTCGGTGAGTCGATAGTAGGCGACAGGTATAAAGCTGTTAGTATCGACTCAAGGTTACCAGGGTACCAGGACACAGTTTACACGTTTAAAGATAAAACATTACAATCAGGTGAGGCTAATACAATGCCTCAGTATGATTCTATGATGCAAGACGTTTACGGTTCTGGACATTCTGATGTATACATACGCAGAGTAAATGAGATACTGGATAAGAACGGTTTAGGGCTTACTGAAGATGAGTCTGCTAGTCTACATTCTGCGTTACAGAAAGAGCTAGATGCTGGTGGCGATGCAGACGCAACTCTGGTGAACTTTTTAACCAACAGGGAAAACCAACCAGTATCTAGGTATACTAGTGAGCACTACGGTACACCTGATTATTTGATGAGTACTCGTATTGTTAGAGAGACATTGCAAGGTACTAAAGCTAGAGTGCTTATGGAACTACAATCAGACTTGCACCAAGCTGGTCAAGCTGGTTATAGAGAAACAGGGAGAGTGACTCATAAAGAAAGAGCTAACGCAGTTGGTAAAGCTATTAAAGAGCTTGAATCAAAATTCACATCTATGACTAAAAAGCAGCAAGATGAATGGATAGCTGATCACGATCTAGAAGAGGTGAAGGACATAATAGGCGGTATGCCAAACGCCACAGCAGATGACTATGTGAAGTACATGAAAGATCACTTAAAGGGAAAGCAAGACTTTTGGGAAGATGCAGCTACAGATAAGTATAATGTAGAAAGTTTGCCGCCTCTATCACCTTGGGCAGACAAATGGCGCCGTCAAGGTATTACTATTGAACTTAACAAAGCTTTAGCTGATGGTGAGCCTTTAATGGCTGTTATAAACGGTAGCCCACATTACTTGTCTAAGTTGAATAGAGGTCGTGGTGTACAAGATACTTATGACACGCAAGTGATGGCCACAATGCAAAAGATAGCTGACGAACGTGGCATGAAGTTTGAGATGGTTCGTGAGGGTGGATTTACACCAGGTCGTAAGTCTATAGATGAACGTAGTATAGGTGTAGAGCTAAGAGATAAGTTCCCAAGTGACACTAGGAAGAACTTGAATAGGCTTAATCAAATAGCTAAACAGTTAGAGAGAGAACCGTTCGAAGCTAAGAAAAAGAAGCTTAAAGAAGAAGCTGGTAAAATATCAGATCTATATAAGTTGAATGACACTTACAGACGCATGAATCCTGAAGTAATAGCTAAAGAGATAGAAAAACAGTTAGCCGAAACTAAAACATTCGCTTTTGAAAATCACAAGCATGCTCTAGATGCTGTTGAAGCCGCGCATGAAGGTGGTAATGAAGCTGTCCTCAGGGTTGCTATGCGAGAGCAAGGAGGTATTAACTACGCTAAGATAACACCAAACTTTGAGCGTGCGCCAGCTCTCACAGAAGTAGAACAGTCTTTATTGATATACAAGCGACCAGACGCTATTAAAAAACGGTTAGATAAGACTTATGACTGGAAAACTGATACACTGGCAAAGGATTTGCTAGATCTAGATGTGGAAGATTTTGCAGATAAGTATGGTGTTGATGAAGGTATGCGTGCTTCTAAGTTAGTTGGAGCCGCTAGAGAAGCTTCTACGGCTTATGATGTAATGAAAGACTTTGTAGAGAATTACGATGGTGATCTTAGCCAAGCGTTGAAGAAAGTATGGCCTAGCATGCGACGTCCAATAAAGACTACAACAGAAGCTATGCAGTTTGAACGTGTATCAAAAGAAGACTTCATTATAGAAAACGTTATAGTGCCTAACTTAAAGCTAATGCCTGTTCCGGCAGCAGCAGGCAAGACTGCAGATAAGGCTCAAGGTTATTTTTACAGCTCTGGTACTGTTGGTGTTGTTTCAGCTGCGTTAGCTTGGAATCAACTGTCTCGTAGTGAACAGACACAAGCGTTATCTGGGTTCCGTGAGGACGCGAGACAGAGATATTCAGAAGACCAAGTGCAACAAATGGTCAAAGAATTTAATGACGACGCACGACGTGTACAGGAGTCCACAGACGCCGGATTGACGCCAGAGCAAGTAGAAGAGTTTATGTTTGGTCAACTAACTCCAGAGGAATCATAATGAGTACTGAATTTGTAAAGAAAGCCGGTAAGCCTATTATTAAGTCTACGCTTAAGGAAGGAATAACAGAGTTGCCAGAAACCTGGTCTCGCAAAGCGCAAACTGCCGTTAAAGAAATTGAGCGCTTGCAAGATGTTAAGAAAGAAGAGCTAGAGTTCTCTGAGATACCTAAACGTTTAGCTGAGATGAAACCAACTGATAAGGTTACTAAGAAAGACTTATTAGAGCTAGAGCAAACAAGACCAGATAAAATTGGTAAGGTTGCTTATTCGAAGATACCTGAGAAGTCAAAATGGAATAGAGATATAACAGCTCATCCGACCGGCAGTGGTTACCGTGTAAACGTATACACATTTAGTGGCTCTAAAGATAAACCTATAACTGCAAAATCTTTAGTTGAAATACGACAAGCTGAAGACAAGTACAGAGCTTCAGGTTCTGCTGAAGATCTTAAGACTCTGGAGAACTTGCTATATAAGCAAGGCCATCGTAAAGGTGCAAAGCACATTGAACAGTTCAATAATACTAATCACGTTATGGCTGTTGAAGGGTTGGAGAATAGGTTAGCTGCAGCTATCATGGATGGTGGTGATAATGCTCCAAGTATGGCAATGGAACAGTTAGCAGCAGACGGTATAGAGTTTGATGCGAAAGTTGTAACTGACAAAATGACCAAAGCAGTTGCTGAGAACAAAGCTAATCCTGGTGCTGTGCTACCTTCTATGCTAGAGCTCGTTGATGAGTTAGCTAAGAATGTGCGAAAGGCTACCAAACGTCAGACACGCACTCACACTCTGGATATACCTGATGCAGAGATGCATGCTAGAAGTGTGTTAGGTAGAATCAACGGTAGACCAGCCAGGATTATTGAAGAAGCACAAGCTGACGTGCATCAACAAGGCAGGCGTGGAGGGTACCACAATGGTGAGCCACCAACTTTTACACCAGAGCAACGTCAAAAAGCAACTGATCTTATAGTTGATTACAATGAGGTTGTAGCACGTGCTGCTAAGTTCTATGAGTCTAATGACGAGCAGACAAGACGCCTAGGCGATGAGATAATGATGAACGAGGGCGACCCTGTAATGATCGCGCTTAGTAATCTTACTAGTAATAGGGGCCCTGATGTAGATGAACTCGAGATTATACTGGATGGCGTTGTAACTCGAGAACGTGCTGCTGCAGTAGCTGACGAATATCTAGATATGATCGAAATGCCTGCTGGTGTACCTAACACTCCGCATAAAGATAATAGATGGGTGCGCAACATGCTAGAAGGTGAGATTGCCGAATCCATTGAGAAGCAAGAAGGTGATATTGCAGTAGTTATCTCTGGTGGCCGTGGTGATATGAAAGGCCTTAAACGTGGACCAGGTGTGCAGGACTTCTACATAGACACAGTAGCTGAACAAGTAAAGCAAATAGCAAAAGATAACGGCATGGGATTTGAGATGCGAAGGGAACACGGTTATAAAAACGTATTACCTTTAAGCCATGCGCAAGAGCTAAAGGAAACAATCAAAGCTAATCCAGAGTTGGTTGCAGACTATAAGCTTATACGTAAACTATCTAACGAACCTGATGCTATAGATAACCAAGAGCTGCGAGCCTTGTCTTCTAAGTATGGTGGCACCTACTTAAGTGTTTTAGATAAAGTGGAAGATAAGCTTACGTTTATAGCTAATAAATTCGAATTAGAAGATATACGGCATGTTGCAGATGCATATAAAAGAGTAGACGCATCTGACGAATCTATGCTAGACTTAGTTAACCGCGAGCAAGGCGGAATACTATATGCTATAGTTAAACCTAATTATACAACTAAAAAGCACACACAGAGTTCACTAGAAGCTTTCAAGAAAGAAGCTACTGAATTCGAAGATGCTGGTGAACCTGCTGACTACCTGTGGAAGTCAGATGAAGACTTGGTTGCTAGGTACGAAGATTCAGGAGATGCTGATAGAGTCATAAATGAAGCAGTAAGAGACCAAACAGGCTTAGATGAAGATGAGATATCAAGATTACGCTCTGAGCTTGCTGATGCAGAAGATGAACGGTTTATGGCCGAGACTGACGGTGATACTCTAGAAGAAATGAGATGGGCTCAGCAGGTAGCTGAGATAGAAAAACAGATAACTGGCTTTGGATTTGCGGAAGTAAGCCAGTTTCATAATTTTGCAAGCACACTAGGAAGAGGATGGAAATCAATGGCTGATATAGTTGATAAATTAAACCCTGTTACAACAGGTGAAACAAACCCACAGTTTGTTGGCACTAAATACGGTGCTGGAGCTGCTGCTGTAACAGCTGCTGCTGCTTCTACTGTATCAGACCCAACTGTTGCTGAAGAAGCACCAGCCGCTAATAAAGAGATTAGATCACCTAGCTCTATTATTATACCTATGTATAAAGAGTTTAAACGACGTGGAGAGTCTGAAGAGTTTAAGAAAACACAAGAAAGCCTTTGGTCTGTATATGAACGAGAGAATCTAAAGCTAGGTATAAGCAAAGATGAGATTGCTGCCGAGATCGCTGAGATGAAAGATACATTCACTAAGATCGATAAGTCTATTGACGCTGGCGCTACAGACATGCAGATCGCAGGTTTTATTGACGATGCATTTGGTGGTGACGTAGAAATAACTAAAGAGAGTGTTGCAACTGAAGCGAATGTACCGACTACGTTAGCTACCAATAATGATATACCAACAGCACCTGAAGATGAAGAAGCTGTTCGTATGAAAAAAGAAATTGATAAGCAAATGATCGTGCAGTACCTGCCGCCTAATGAACAAGCCATGATGATGCTTACAGATGATAGTGAGCAACTAACTGTTGTTGAAACATTAGAAGCTCTAAAAGTCGCTATACCAATTGAAGCTTCTATATCGGGAAGAGTTATGGGTTTAGCTGGACAAGAAAAGTCTATTGAGCGTTCTTGGAATGCTGCTAACGCATCAGCCGCTCGTATCATAACCAGGATGCAACAAGATTACGGTATAAACATAAGAATACCACAAGATGAGCAGGGTAATTCTAAAGCAGATGAATTAGCTGGATTGTTCGGTCACTCTTATGAAATCGAGAATGATGCAGGTGAGTGGGTACCACTAACTGATGGCTTACTTAAGGACATGACTACTGCAGTCACTACCCGCAAATGGGAAGCAATGTTAAATATGTCTGGTGCTCTTGCTGGTGGTGCTATTGCTGGTAAGGCTTATGATAGTGTGATACCACCAGGCGCACAAGCACATCCAGTATTAAAATTCGGCAAGTTGTTAACAGTTGCTGGTGGTTTGGTTATAGGTGGTTCTGGTGGCGGTAGTACTGGTGCCGGTCTGGATTACTTACATGCAGCTAACAAACTGCAACAAGAGATAGAAGGTGCTGCTATGGCACAGCAGATGAAGCTTGGTGCTGAAGCTGGTGTCATTGGTGAAGCTGTAGGTGGTCCTGCTGCTTGGGCATTATTCAAAGCACTTAAACCTATAGTTAAACCAGTTTGGGACGGTGGTAAGTGGGTAACACGTCAGAACATGAGAATTATTAAGAAAACAGCAGACTATATTATTAACGGTAACTCAGCAGGTGCTCGTGAATTACTGTCGCGAACATTCTTCATTAGTGAGCAAGAACTAGACGATATTGTTAGGCAAGTAGAAAGCGTAGGAGTTAAAGTTCCAGGTATCACCCAGGACGATAAACGTATTGCTGCAACTGTTATGACTCAACCAGGTGGTGAACAAATCGCAGCTGCTGCTAGTGACTTGTCATTCCAAACAGGTCAGTCTATCTCACGTGGTATTGGCACCAGGGCTAATCAAGTGTTAGAAGGCGCTAAGGATATTGCCGGTGAGAACGCAGGTAAGTACATAGAAGAAGATCTGGCTAACTACGAGCAGTCTGTTACACAGTTAGCTAATGACGTTAAAGACATAGCCTATGACAGTCCACGTGCTAATACATGGGGCTTTGACATGAATGCAATGTTAATAGCGCCACTAAAGAATGACTTCTACAGGACTATTAAGAATAAAGACTTGCAGACTACATACCGTAGAGCTATGGAGAACTTGTACAAGAATACTACTGGTAGACACCTTGGTGATCTGTTAGAAGTACGTGAGCTAATGGTGCAAATGCGTAACAGTAAAGGCTTTACAGCTACAGGGCAATTTAATCAAATGCTTAAGCATGTAGATGATGCTATTGATGATGGGGCTAGAGCTACTCTTGATGAACCTGAAGTATGGTTGAAGAACTATAAAGATGTTAAGCTTCAGCAAGCTGAGCTACATGCAGTTAAAGATAACGCGTTATATACTGTATTGACTAAGCCTGGTGTTACTGATGACCAGATAGCAAGTGCATTCACCAAGTATGGTCCTGGTCTTGATGATACGATGCATAGAGTTATGAGTAAGCTACCTGTAGAAACTCAACGACGTGCTGAAGGTTTAGTTATAGACAAGCTGGCTGAGAAATATACTGCTGGTATGCCAGGTGAAATGAGAGCTACTCAATTCCCTATGCTAGCACAACAGCTAGAACGTTATAGATTCACAACTCCAGAAGCACGTAAGTATAAAGAAGCAATCTTGGAACTTGCTGACGTATTTAAGAATGACGTTATGCTGGGTAGACAAAGTGGCCAGTTAAATATGCCTGCATTCCAGTCTTACTTAACAACAGATCCCGTTGTACGTATGCAATTCGCGGCAGCATCAACAATGTTTAATGCTGTTATGTCTAGAGTGCCATACTTAGATAAGACTAAGCAAATTGCTCTTGTGCGTAAGACTGCATCATTACTTAAAGAACCAACAAATGCTAAAGCAATTAACGAGCTAATAGAAGAAGCTAAAGACATTACAGACGTGGCACCACAGATCTTACAGTTAGCTCAAGCGGTAGCAAGACGTAGAGCTGATGGTATGGACCCAACTGGTCCACGTGTTAAATTAAAAATATCAGGTACTAGTACTATCGGCACGATGGTTAAAGCTGGTGATACTGCTCCTGGTAACGCTATCTCAATTCCTGTTCACCGTATCGCTACGTTGGAAGAAGCTGAGAAACTGCGTATAGAATATGGCCTTAACAGAGGCGATAAGATGCTTGATGACTTATTGAAAGATATGGGTTATAAAGCAATTCAACTTGGTACAGAAAAAGCGAGGATATTATAATGACCCAGAACATTAAGAAGCTGCCGGCGACTATTGAAGATCTAGCTGTTGGTATCGGACAAGTCCAACAGGATAGAGCCGGTAACACAGTAGTCTTACACAAGATAAATGTGCCAATTGCTTTTAACAATACAGCTGACATGGCTGACATAGATGTTACCAAGTATACGTATGCCCGCGTATTCGATGGTCAACGTTACACAGACTTTGTGTATGATGCAGATCCAGGTAGCGGTGGTATTCCGTCTACAACTGGTCCAGGTACATGGATTACACAAACAGGTACTATATTGTTTAATACAGTAGCAGACATGGTTGCAGCAGATCTTGCTCAAGGTACAATATGTCGCACACTAGGTTATGCTAGTCTAGGTGATAATGGTCGTGCTCAGTACTTTATAGGTCCAGCAGGTGGTGCTAATGGTTACTTTAACCATGCTACATCTAACGGTAACGATGCATATATCTTCCTAGAAGAAGAGATGCGTGCTGAAGTCTCGGGCATTGCCGCAGGCAACACAGCAGCTCAAAACACTGCAGCACTTAGTGAGTTCATCGGTACGCGCGTAAATATAGTGTTCGGTGCTGGTGTTTACTTATTAAATGTGATTGACCTTAACGCGCAGGTAGATCCGGCTCGCCTTCGTGGTGAGGGCGCAGACTTGTCTATACTTAGACAGGATCCTGGTAGCACTGGATCATTTTTAACTGCTGTTGGTGTATTAGGTAACGAAGTAAAAGACTTACATATAGCTGACATAAGATTAGAAGGTTCCGTAGGTAATACAAACGAGGTTGTGTACTTGCAGAATGTATCTGGCGACCACTCTCAGTTCGACCATGTTAACATCGTTGTTAACAACTTAAACTGCGATGGTGTAGTAGCTTCTAGTTGTTGGGATATAGACTTTGATCAGATGAACATCACTGGTATTTATACTGATGGTGCCGTTGGTACAGGTCGTGGGTTTGTTGCTTTTGGTGAAGCTGGCCAAGGTGTAGCTCAGCATGTTACTGCGCACAACATCAAGGTAAGTTATATGCCTTACGGTATTCAGATAGGTAAAGTTACTGAAGCTGGCGCCGGTATTACTCAAGCTATGACGCTAACTGCTTGCCAAGCGTTTAACTGCGGAACTGGTTATGACTTCGGTGATTGCTTTAACACAGTACACACCAATTGTACCGCGTTAACCTGTTGGAACTCTGGTTTCAGACACGGTTTTGCTGCTGGTAAAGTACCTGTAGGTTTAACATCTATTTCACAGCAAGCAGATAACTGTCAGCGTTCAGCTGATGTAACTGTTGGCGATGTTATCATCGATGGCGGTAGAGGTTATAACTTCATCAACCCACATTGTGGACGCTCTGATCGTGGCTTCTATATTAACCCAATCCTTAACCAGTTAGGTGCAGTTAGACTTAGTCTACCTAGGTTCACTCCTTTAGTATCTGGCTCAGGCTCACCGTTTGTACTAGGTAATGTTGGAACTAACGTCATGGTAGACCGCGTAGTATACGATGGTCTGTATAACATAGCAGCTAACCAAAACATTGTTTGGATGGATAGCTTTGGCGCTGCAGTAACATTAGTAGATGATGGAACCATACCTACTGTACCTGTAGGTTGTCATACTCTAACTATTGAAAACTCTGCTCCAACTAACATCTTAGATCTTCAGGATGGTTATGGGTTTGGTTTAACAACGTACTTCTGGGCTGATGGTCACCGTATTCACATTGTGTTCAGTGACGCGAACTCTACTGTAATACATGGGTTTACACAAGGTAATGGCAACTTTAGATTAGAAGGTGGCGTTAACTGGAATCCTGGTAAGGGTAGTGCTTTAGTTATAGAACGTCGTGACGGTCTATGGTATGAAGTTTCACGCAACACAACAACGTTACCTTAAGGAGGTGATCTATGCCTAACCCACTGTTATTACTCAAAGGCCTAGTAATTGTAAAGGATCTAGTGACTCCTTTATTTAAGAAGAAAACTGGTCGGTTAGGACCCGACCAAAAACCTGAGCGTGTTGTCAGTAAGAAACGCGTAGCTGTAACAGGTGTTGCTGGAGGTCTTTCTGCAGTAGTCGCTATCGGTGTAGCAACCGGTAAGATTGATGCTGAAACTGCGCAGGCTCTATTCGATGCTATCACTATGGTAGCTAATACGGTAGAACCTGCGGCTATTGTTACTCCAGTAGAATAGTCGGCATGGTACCTGTGCGGAGCATATGTTCAATTCGCTCTGCACGGGTTCCAACTTGACGATACCACTGACTACTTACTGCTTGATTCGCCGCCTCTTCCCAATCTTCATTTTTAATTGCTTTTATCATATTCACAAAGCCACAGAATCGACCACGGCCAAGATTAAACATCATCGAGATTAAAGCTATATGCCTAGGATTTTCGACGTCTACGGGCTTTATATGAGACCCCAGGACGTGTTCTAGATCCGCAATAGTATTAGCTATGTCATTATCTAACATGTACAAGGCTTCTTCTAGACTTATGCCATTGTCTTCTATGTTACGACCAATGCCGATAGTTAATTTACCCGCTGTACACTTATAAGGGTGCGTCCGCATTCCCTCGTCTAACAGTAGTAGTTGCTGGATTAAGTTCATTTTTAAATACCTCTTTTACTAGTTCAAGATCATACGCAACGCAGGCTATACCACCGGCTTCACGTATACGTTTTAGATTCCAGTCTTGTAGCTTACTGGTTTTATTGCTGCCGTACTTTACCTCAATTGCAAAGAACCTACCTTTCGGCGTACACCCCACAATGTCTGGTATACCTGCTTTGTTAGCAGAGATGACTTTCACAGTGTAAAAGCCTTCTTTGTCTAACCAGTCTAGTATCTTCTTTTGTACCTTTTGTTCACTCATCCCTGAATCCTTTCCAGGTTGGGAACCTTGGAACACCGTACTTACTTAGCTCCTGGTACTTAAAAGTGACTTTCCTGTTTAAGTAGTCACCCCTGTTCATCCAAATCTTCTTACGTAATGCTTGGTCCATGCCTATACCAGTACCTATCTTTATTATGTGGCCTTTCCAGGCTACTACTAGTGCGCCTAGAGTGTCACCGCCGTACTTACCATCTTGTGAATGGCTTCTGGTAGTCTGACCAAGTTCGCCAATCTCTGCAGGGTTACCGTTATGCATCAACTCTTCGAATCCTACAACCTGTCCTTCATCATCGTTGAAGGTCTTAAGCTTTAGCATCCACTCTTGCTTGAGAGTACTACGACCATGCTTGTACTCACTTCTAGGATCCCGTAGTATAGCACCTTCATACCCTTCGTCAACCCAGTGATCCCAGTAATGTGTAACTTCTTCAGGACTAGCACAAGTGTACTGGCCTACAGTTGATACATCAGGGTTCTTTGCAGCTTCTACAACTTCCATAGCTTTATCGAATCTATCCAAGAAACCACCTTTGTGATCCCAGTAATCAAATACGCGGTACTCAAAGTTTGGCTCACCATGAATACTCATAATGCCAGACTGTACACTGTTAAAATCACCTACACGCAACATTAACTCTCCGTCACAACCATTTAGCTCACTACCTAGCATACGTTGTATATGTAGATTAGGTAGTGGCTTCATGTGCCTGGACATACATACACCGTCTACAATCAAGCATCGTATACCGTCAAGTTTTGGTGAGGCGATTTTAGGGTATCTCAAAGTAGATAGCTTTGGGATTTTACTACATGCTAGCATCGGTTTCATAGACTGCTCCTTTGGAAGACGGCATCGACAAAGTTTCGTTTGTTAATGGACACTGTTTTATAAACTTGATGGCTAATGGCTTTAGTGACGAGCAGGAAGTTGACGACAATAGGTCTATCTCTTTTCCTGTTAGCTTGTCTAGCTCTGCGTTGAGTGTGCCTAGCTGTACTAAAGTCCTGAGAGTAAATAACAAGGTTATCATATTCGCTAAGATCAACGCCTTCAGCATAAGATGTTCCCTGCAAAATAGTTGCTTTATTAAATATCGCACGTAGCTTCACTCCTTCGGCAATATAGTTATACATTATGACAAGATTTTCAACATCTCCAAACTTGCTGAGTATGAAGTCAATCTTCTCCCGGTTATCGAGTACTATGTACTCATCTTCAATCTTTGCAACACCTCCTTCTAACATGTGTAGTGAGACTCTTAATTTCATTGTTGTATCGCAAACTAATGTACCAGCTCTTAATTCAACCATATTATGCTCCACGAGCTCGTTATAGACCCACCGTGTGTTTCTATCTAAGTCTATATAATATAATTGGTCACTAGGTTCGTGATCAAATCCGAGCTCTGCGCGAGTCTTAGATATGAATAAATGCTTGACTTCATCTATGATCTTATCTTCATGACACCTAGTGTACTGTGGTATGTTAATACCGTTAATCTCTAAACTAAATGCTTTGCCATATACAGCGAACCATTTGTAGAAAGTGGTGTACTTACGCCATGGAGAATAAGAACTTAACTTGAACTGATGAAACAACATCTGTGGACCTTGCGCGTGCGGTGTAGCAGACAAGTATATTATAGGTTTCTTAGCA
>Ga0307375_10002368_pt1 | contig 19328 bp, 18 predicted proteins | sample TR1MG_FD_202531 | JGI IMG/M metagenome (GOLD analysis project Ga0307375, IMG submission 202531) | Soil microbial communities from Risofladan, Vaasa, Finland - TR-1 | ecosystem: Environmental > Terrestrial > Soil > Coastal area > Acid sulfate soil | place: Finland: Risofladan, Vaasa | collected...
CACCTGCAGCTTCTACCCGGCACACCACATCACCATGGGTGAGGGTGGCATGATATTCACCAAGGACAGCGAGTTGCGCACCATCATCGAATCGTTCCGCGACTGGGGCCGCGATTGCTACTGCGGTCCGGGCAAGGATAACACCTGTGGCAAACGCTTCGGCTGGCAGCTGGGTTCGTTACCCATGGGCTACGACCACAAGTACACCTACTCGCACCTGGGCTACAACCTCAAAATCACCGATATGCAGGCCGCCTGCGCACTGGCGCAGATGGATCGCCTGCCGGGCTTTATCGAGGCACGCAAACACAACTTCACCCTCCTCAAGGAACGACTGAAATCCTGTGAAGAATTCCTGATCCTGCCCGAACCTACCGCAGGTAGCGAGCCATCCTGGTTCGGCTTCCCGATCACCGTGCGCGAATCGGCAGGTATTTCGCGTGTCGAATTGTTGAAATATCTGGACCAATACAAGATCGGCACGCGCCTGCTGTTTGCGGGCAATCTCACACGCCAGCCGTATTTTGAAGGTCGCACTTACCGTATCAGCGGCGAGCTCACCAATACCGACAGAATTATGAACGACACCCTCTGGATCGGAGTGTATCCCGGTCTGAGCGAAGAGATGCTGAGTTTCGTGGTTGAAAAGATCGAAGCGTTCTTTGGCGTGAATTTTTAGTTTGAATCCAAAGCGTATTTTGTTGACAGGCGTGACGGGCTATCTGGGTAGCCATCTTGCAGAGGCTTTGCTCGCAAATGGCACCGAGGTTGTGGCGTTGAAAAGACATTCATCCTCGCTACGTCGGATAGAGAATCTGTTACCAAAACTAGCATTGCATGATGTTGAAGAAGTGGAATTGCCCTCACTCTTTTCACTTCATGGCAAGATAGATGCCATCATCCATACCGCCACATGTTATGGGCGGAACAACGAGTCAGTCAGCGAAATTTTTGAGGCCAATACAGAATTTCCATTGCGCCTGCTCGATGCGGGTAATCGAGCTGGAGTTAAAGCATTCATCAACACCGATACAATTTTAGACAAATACTTAAATTTGTATGCGCTTTCCAAGAATCAGTTCCTTCAATGGGGAAAATTCTTTTCGAAACATAATCAATTACACTTTTTTAATATCAAGCTTGAACATTTTTATGGACCGTTTGATGAGACGACGAAATTTACAACACATGTCATCAAAAGCTGCCTTGAAAATGTTCCTGAATTAAAACTGACTAAGGGTGAGCAAAAGCGTGATTTTATTTACATAGACGATGTTGTTTCGGCATATTTGATCTTGCTGGATAAATTGGATGATTTCAAGAACCCCTTCATCGAGCTTGATGTTGGAAGCGGACAGTCGGTTTCAATAAGAAATTTTGTTGAAATTGTGCATCACCTTGCTTCTTCCGAAACTCGCTTGGTGTTTGGTGCGTTACCCTATCGTGCAGGCGAGGTTATGCATTCCAAGGCTGATGTATCGGTGCTGAAGGCGTTGGGCTGGCATTGCAGATATGGCATTGTGGCAGGACTCAAACATGTAATCGAACAAGAAAGAGGGTAAATATGAAGTTGCTTATTACCGGGGGATGTGGATTTTTGGGCAGCAACTTGGCGCTAGATGCTCTGTTGCGCGGTGACGAATTGATGGTGTTCGATAATCTTTACCGCAATGGCTCTCGTGAAAATCTTACTTGGCTGCGAACGCAAGGTCAATTCACTTTCGAGCATGGTGACATACGCAACCAAAACGATATTGACCGCATCATACAATCGTTCAAGCCAGACGCTATTTTCCATCTGGCTGGCCAGGTGGCGATGACAACATCGATTGCTAATCCGCGCATGGATTTTGAAGTCAACGTGATGGGTACGCACAATCTGCTAGAAGCAGTTAGGCAATATGCGCCTGATGCAACGGTGGTGTACTCCTCTACTAATAAAGTTTATGGTAATTTGGAGCAATACACCTACAGTGAAAATAAAACTCGCTATCTATGCAACGAGAAGCCAAATGGCTTTGACGAGCAAACGCAGCTCGATTTTCATTCTCCATATGGCTGTTCCAAGGGTGCAGCTGATCAATACATGCTGGACTATGCACGCATCTTTGGGCTCAAAACGGTAGTCTTCCGACATTCCTCAATGTATGGAGGAAGACAATTCGCAACTTATGATCAAGGCTGGATCGGCTGGTTTTGTCAAAAAGCAGTAGAGGCCAGCAAAGGATTACAAAAAGAACCATTCACTATCTCAGGCACTGGCAAACAAGTGCGCGATGTGCTGCATGCAGACGACATGCGTAGGCTCTATCTTGCTGCGATTAACAATATTGATATTGTTGGCGGGCAAAGTTTCAATATCGGTGGCGGAATCGATAATAGTTTGTCATTGCTTGAATTGTTTTCATCTCTTGAAAAAATAATGAATTTGAAACTGAGTTATACCAAGCTGCCAGTTAGGGAGAGCGATCAACGTGTATTTGTAGCAGACATTACTAAAGCTAAACAGCTACTGAAGTGGCGGCCGATAGTTTCCGCCCAGGAAGGGGTAGCGCGCATGATCGAGTGGGTTAGCCAAGCGTAATGAGTGATGCAGTCTCACAAGAACGAACACGCAACTATGTGCGCCAAATCAAGGGTTCGGCGATATTTAAGGGTATGGCCGTTGCGGCATCGTTCTTCTCATTCCCATTGATGATCCACTATTTGGGACAAGAACAGTTTGGCGTTTTCTCTACGCTGCTCTCGGTAATGTCATGGGTTGTGTTTTTCGATCTGGGGATTGGCAATGGCTTGCGCTACAAAGTTGCTGAGTCCTTGGCAAAAAACAAAATTGAAGAAGCAGCGAGTTATATCTCTTCCGGCTATAGCCTAATTGGTTTGATAGCAGCAAGCTTGTTTGTTTTAGTGGCATTGGGATCATTCTATATTCCATGGCAAGCCGTATTCAACACGCATTCCATACGTGAGGTGGATTTACAGCATACGGTGCTGCTAGTAGCATTCTTTGTTTTATTCAACTTTTGGATCGGGTTGGTAAATCAGATTATTGATGCAGTGCAAAAAAGTTCGGTTGTCATATTTGGTCAATTTGCTACCAATCTATTAGCCTTAATATTCGTTTTTGCTTTAATAAAAACAACGGAGGCGTCAATTTTCTTACTTGCGATTTCATATGGCTTTTCGCTAGTTTTAACGAATAGTGCAATGAATTTTTGGTTCTTCCACAAACGAAAAGATCTTGTTCCCAAGCTCTCCATAGAAAGAAAACACGCACGCCCATTACTTTCACTAGGCGGGCAGTATTTTGTTATTCAACTAGCTGTACTGATTTTATACTCTTCGGACAAAATTATTGTTACGCAGTTGATAGGGCCAGAGTCCGTTACGCAATATGATGCAGTTTTCAAGTTATTCAGCATTATCTCGCTAGCTTTCTCGCTGATGACCGCACCGCTTGCATCAGCCTATTCAGACGCGTATCACCGGCAGGATCTGGCGTGGATAAAACAAACCCTAAAATTACAATTCAAGATAATTTTCTGGTTTAGCTTGGCGGCGTTAATCCTGATCGTATTGGCTACAAAAATAATCACATTATGGATAGGTGCAGTAATTAATCCCCCTATATCGCTAATAATTAGTATGGGAATTTTTGTGTTGATTTTCGCTTGGAGCGTAAATTTTGCTTATGTGCTGAATGCAACTGGCAAAATTAAAATGCAACTTTATCTGGCGGTTTTCTCGATGCTTGCCAATATTCCACTGGCAATTTTGTTAGTCAAATATTTTGAAATGGGAAGTAGCGGAGTGGTTTGGGCCAACAACATATGCATGCTGCCCTTTGCCGTGCTGGGCCCGATGCAGGTGTTTAACATTCTCCGTAATGCGCCTCAAGTTCTGAAATAAGAGTAATTAGAAAAATTATATGAAAAAATTGTTGTTATATATTCCTAGCTACAATCGCTACGATCTTCTTGTGCGGCAATTGGCCGTGCTATCCCAGGCAATTGAGGCGGAAGGAATTGGCAATATTGCAATTGCGATAAGTGATAATGCATCGACTGATGAACGATACTTGCAGCTCAAAAATGTCTTTCCCCAAGCGTATATTTCGGTATCCAGAAATGACGTAAACCTTGGCTTGGTGGGGAACCTGATTCATGGTTTTGAGCATAAAAGGTGGGACTACATATGGCTGTTAAGCGATGACGATGTGATAGCTCCGAACGCATTGATTGTAATTTCTAAAGAGATAGGTGCAGGGGAGCATGATTTTTATTATTTGAAGTGCAATATCAAGGGCGATGAAAACGTAGTGGGCGGCGAAATAATTTCTACTCAACTGGATTACTTTCGTAAGTTCACTACTTGGTCAATGATGGGGCTGATGTCTGCAAACATTTATTCATCAAGGATAAAAGGGCACATCGAATATATGTATCTCTATGGCTACACATTATTTCCTTTCCTTGCTGGAGCAATCAGGGTAATGAATACAAACCAATTTTCAATAAAATGCCTCGGCGGCAACTTACTTGAGTGGAAGCCTAATCGTATTTCCTATAGCCATATTTACGAAATGGCGTTGACTAATGTGTTATTTTTGGCAGAGCTTATTGATGACAAACGCAATCGAAAATTGTTTATTTCAAAACATATTTCCGATTTTGGGGTTAGTCACTTTTTTCCAATTGCCACCAAGAATTTATACAACTTAAAAAAAGCTTGGACACAAGTTGGATTAGGCGGATTAATGCTTGCAGGTTCGCACTACATCAGATGGCAAACATTAAGGGGGGTAAGATTTATCATCCGAAAAATAAATCCGAATAATCGGATTAGCAAGGAAGGTAAATCATGAGCTGCCCTATTTGTGGGCAGCAAATATTTTGCGCTCTCCTGCAATTATATGATGACCGCTACGGATATCCCGGCGAATTTGCACTCAAGCAATGCCAACATTGCGGGCATGCATTCTTAGGCTGCGATCTATCTTCAAGCCAGTTAACAGAGTTATATACCAACTATTATCCGCGCAAGAGCTTCGATATTGCGAATTTCAAACCTCATGCTGAACTGAACGGTTTTTTTGCATGGTTTAATGGGCTTAGATGTTCTGCATTTCGTTGGGTGCCCAAAAATGTACGTGTGCTTGATGTGGGCTGTGGATTTGGTGAATCACTCGGCTATCACTCTGCTAGAGGATGCGAGGTTTACGGTGTTGAGGCCGATGAAAATATCCGCCGTGTGGTCGAGAAATACGGATACAAGGTACATGTCGGGCTGTTCGACGATAAGATGTACGAGCAGGAACATTTCGACTACGTCACGATGGATCAGGTGATTGAGCATGTTGCAGATCCCGCTTCGACATTGCGTGGTGTTGCACGTATTCTCAAGTCTGGTGGCACGGCCATTTTAAGTACACCTAATGCGCAAGGCTGGGGTGCAAGGCTGTTTGGCAAGCGCTGGATCAATTGGCACAGCCCATACCATATGCAATTCTTTACTCGTCAATCGATGCAGCTTGCAGCTCAACAGGCAGGCTTGGAATTGACGGAAGTTAAAACAGTTACCAATTCAGAATGGCTTCTATACCAGTGGATACATTTGGTAACTTATCCAGCACCTGGTGAACCCTCATGGTTTTGGTCGCCGGATAAATCAGGGAAAGTATTTCATCAGAATGTGCTGGTGAAAATTTTGACTCTTTTGCATAGAACTAAGATCAATCATTGGGCGACACGCTTCTTCGATGGCTTGGGCATTGGGGATAACTTTGTATTTGTTCTCAAGAAGCCATGAGCGCGAAGGTTTATATTCTGCTGCCTGTGCACAACCGGCGGGCAATAACCGAAAAGATTATTGATTGTCTCGTAGCGCAGTCTTATACCAACTTCCATTTGGTTCTGATCGATGATGGTTCCACAGACGGCACCGGCGATATGGTTAAGGCGAAAATTGACAATTTGTCCATTCTCAGAGGGGAAGGTAATTGGTGGTGGGCGGGTAGCCTGCAACAAGGGATCGATTGGCTAAAACAAAATAAAATTGAGAATGACGAGATAGTCCTGTTCATAAATGACGACGTAACATTCGCCCCTGACTTTCTGCAGAATGGTGTGCATCTGCTTGATCACATGGCTGGAATGCTGCTACCTCAAACTGTAAATGGGAAGACCGGGGATGTCGAAGAGACAGGCGTTGAAGCAAATCTAAGGAAGCTCACGTTCAAGACAGCAACAGCCCCTGAGCGAATCAATTGCCTGCCTACGCGTGGATTATTTATGCGGATGTCAGAGTTGAGGAAAGTTGGTGATTTTTTCCCCAGGATGCTTCCTCACTACTTATCTGATTATGAATTCACCATTCGCGCGCATAGACTCGGCATTCCACTCGCAACCTCACCAGAACTGGTCATTGCGTCTGATGACAACACAACTGGTTTTAGAGCGCTTGATGGTCAGTCATTTATAGATTTCCTGAAGAAATACTTCTCTATTAAATCCGCTTCGAATCCGATCTATTTGTCAGCATTTGTGTTGCTGGCTTCCCCAAAACTATACATTCCGTGGAATTTGCTTAAGGTATGGGGATATTCCGCCACGGAAATTGTTCTGCAGGCTTACCGAATGATGCTCCGTAAAGGTGGTGCCGCTTGAACGGAGAAAATGAATTGGTAAAAGCTTGCGCTCCCATCGCGCTGTTTGTTTACAACCGTCTGGATCATGCGCAACGAACTCTTGGAGCTTTGAAACAAAACTCGTTGGCCGAAGAGAGCGACTTGATTATCTTCTCTGACGGGCCAAAATCAGTTGCACAAGCCGACATGGTGCAGGAAGTACGCCAATACGTTCGGGAAGTTGAAGGATTTAAATCGGTCACCGTTATTGAAAGAGAAACCAACTTTGGGCTGTCCCGTTCAATTATTGACGGGGTAACGACGATAGTAAATCAATATGGGCACGTCATTGTGCTGGAAGACGATATGGTGACTTCCCCATATTTCCTGTCATACATGAACGAAGCGCTGCAAAAATATGCAGATGAAGATCGTGTGGTCAGCATCCATGGTTATGTGTACCCGGTAAGGCAGCTTCTGCCAGAAGCCTTTTTGCTGCCCGGGGCCGATTGCTGGGGTTGGGCGACCTGGAGCCGTGGTTGGAAATGCTTTAACAGTGACGGCCAATCCTTGCTGGAAGAACTGCAACGTACCAGGCAGATTCGTTCCTTTGACTTCAATGGTGCCCATCCGTTTTCCAGAATGCTGGAGGAGCAGATCAACGGCAACAATGATTCGTGGGCTATACGCTGGTATGCATCAGCTTTTCTGGCAGGGAAATTGACGCTTTATCCAGGGCGGAGCCTGGTACATAACATCGGCAATGATAATAGCGGTACCCATTGCGTTGAGACGGCAGGTTGGGATACCAAGTTAAGCAATACTGCTATCAACCTCGGTAACATTGACATCGAACCCTCGCAGCAAGCCAAGCGTGCTTTCGAAGAATATTTCAGGCAAGGAAAATTGGGATTGTTGAGACAATGGGCACGTTTGGCGCTTGGACTGGTAAAGGCGGGGGGCTGATGAGTGCATTTAAAACTCTGGTTCACTACTGTTTGCCGCAAGCATTGCTTCGCTGGATTCGTCATGTTCGCGGTAGCGGAGTTCGTTTCGAAGGCGATTACCCTAGTTGGGAGGAAGCCTGCGCTCATTGCACGGGTTACGATGCCGATGGAATTCTTGCCAAGGTCCTTGCTGCCACCCTTAAGGTGAAGCATGGAGAGGCGACTTTCGAGCGCGATTCAGTGCTATTTGACGAAATTGAGTATGCATGGCCGGTACTCACGGGGTTAATGTGGGCCGCTGCACGAAATGGTGGAAAATTGAATGTGCTTGATTTCGGTGGTGCGTTGGGAAGTAGCTATTTTCAGAATCGCAAGTTTCTTCAGGCATTGCCAGAAGTGTGCTGGAATGTGGTGGAGCAGGCGCACTATGTTGAGGCAGGCCGGGTTCAGGTTCAGGACAAACAACTGCGCTTTTATACAACAATCGGTGAATGCCTGATAGAAAATAAACCCAACGTGGTCTTATTATCAAGTGTGATGCAATATCTGGAATCGCCGTTTGAGCTTTTAAATGAGTTGAGCACGGTAGGGGCGGAGTGTTTGATCGTTGACCGTACACCGTTCTCATTAAACGGGAAAGACAGACTGGTTATACAAAAAGTACCTTCCGCTATTTATGCTGCCAGCTATCCGATGTGGATTTTTTCGCTGCCTGAGTTAAAACAGCGCTTGGCTAAAGACTGGTCATTGGTTGCATCAAACTTGAGTCCTGAAGGAAATGTGCAAACCAGAAACGGATTTGAATTTTCTTTTCAGGGAATGTTGCTGGAGTCACGCAGATGATTAGCCGACTCAGGAATATCTTCCGCCGTCATATGTTTTTTCCGGGACTGATCGGACTTTTCGTTAACCCGTTTTATTTTGCTCGAAAAGGTCTATGCGACGCGATTTCGGAACTCGCCCCGACGCTATCCGGGCAGCTGCTTGATGTCGGATGTGGCTCGAAGCCATATAGATCATTGTTTGCCGTAGAAGCGTACATTGGTCTGGACATTGATAATGAGAAGTCGCGCAAACGGGCAATTGCGGATTATCTGTACAACGGGAGCGTATTTCCTTTTGCGGATGGTTCATTCGATGCAGTGCTCTGTAATCAAGTGTTAGAGCACGTGTTTAACCCAGATGAATTCCTTGCAGAAATCTCGCGCGTATTAAAACCGGGCGGAAAGCTCTTGCTTACGGTGCCTTTCGTATGGGATGAGCATGAACAGCCGTACGACTACGCCCGATACTCAAGCTTCGGCCTGCGGGCACTTTTGGAAAAACAGGGTCTTAGGATACTGCAGCACAAGAAACTGGGGGCAGATGCTTCCATTCTGTTTCAGCTTGCCAATGCCTATCTGTTCAAGATTACGCAAAAGTTGCCTAGGCCATTTAAATTGCTGTTGACTGCATCGGTCATGGCGCTAATCAATGTGTCGGGTGTGTTAGCCTCTCGCTTGTTACCCAACAATCCCGATCTGTATCTTGATCATGTTGTTCTGGCGGAGAAAAACTCTTGAAAACATATACCAAAGCAAAAGTATTAATCACGGGAGGTCTCGGCTTCATCGGGTCAAATCTGGCGAAGGCACTCGTAGCCCAGGGTGCGGAGGTCACGCTTGTAGATAGTCTTATTCCACAATACGGCGGCAACACGTTCAACATCAAAACTATCCTTGATAAGGTTACCGTGAACGTGTGTGATGTACGCGATCCGTTTGCAATGGCCTATTTGCTCAAGGATAAAGATTATTTGTTTAATCTTGCCGGACAGACGAGTCACATGGATTCGATGAGTGACCCACAAACTGATCTGGATATCAATGCTGCGGCTCAGCTTTCCATTTTGGAGGCTTGTCGTAAGGCCAATCCCGGAATCAAAGTCGTTTTTGCCAGCACGCGCCAGCTTTATGGCAAGCCTGACTATTTGCCAGTGGATGAAAAACACCCGATCCGTCCCGTAGATGTTAACGGAATCAATAAGCTGGCAGGGGAGTGGTATCACCTTCTCTACAACAATGTGTATGGCATTCGCGCCTGCGCTCTAAGGCTGACCAATACCTATGGTCCGGGCATGCGAGTAAAGGATGCGCGGCAAACATTTTTGGGTATCTGGGTGCGATTGTTGCTAGAGGGAAAGCCAATAAAAGTCTTTGGTGATGGTCTGCAGTTGCGCGATTTCAATTATGTGGATGATTGCGTCGAGGCGCTGATGCTTGTTGGTGCAAGCGACATAGCTAACGGCAAGGTCTATAACCTGGGCAGCAAAGAAATCATTGGTTTGAAAGCGCTGGCTGAAATGATGGTCGATCTTGGATTCGGTGGCGCTTTTGAACTAGTTCCCTTTCCACCAGACCGCAAAGCCATAGATATTGGCGATTACTACGGTGACTTTTCACTCATCACGAAAGAGTTGGGTTGGCAGCCGAAGATCGACTTGCGCGAGGGTTTGCAGCGCTCGGTGGCATACTACAAAACCAATCACCGCCATTATTGGGAAGAACAAGCATGATTTTGATGAATGATTTCAAGGCAGAGCCGCCTGAATTACGAGAAGCAATGTTTAGTGCCGCAAAACGTGTACTGGAATCTGGCTGGTATATTCTGGGCAACGAGGTTTCTGCTTTCGAAAAGCAATGGGCCGCGGCTTGTGGTGTGCCCCACGCAATTGGTGTTGGCAATGGTATGGATGCAATCGAGATTGCGTTACGTGCACTCGAGATCGGGCCGGGCGATGAGGTTATAACAACTCCAATGACTGCTTTTGCCACAGTGCTCGCAATACTGCGATCAGGGGCAATTCCAGTGTTGGCAGACATCGATCCGCAGACCGCTTTGCTTTCTGTAGAAAGCGCGGCACGCTGTATTTCGCCCAAGACGAAGGGTTTGGTTCTGGTGCATCTCTACGGACAGGTTAGAAATATGGCCGCCTGGGAAGAGTTTTGTTCCAAAAATGAAATAATGTTGATCGAGGATTGTGCTCAAGCACATCTGGCAACTTGGAAAGGCAGGGTTGCAGGCAGCTTTGGCGTGGCGGGTGCATACAGCTTTTATCCAACCAAGAATCTCGGGGCGGTTGGGGACGCGGGCATGCTTATTACCAAAGATGGCCCGCTTGCTCAGCGTGCAGGGCGTCTGCGTAACTACGGGCAAAGTGTTCGCTACCACCATCCAGAGATCGGGATGAACAGCCGGTTAGATGAAATTCATGCGGCCATTTTGGCTGAAAGAATGAAATGGTTGATGGAATTCACTGAACGCCGTCGTCAGATTGCCGAGGCATACCGTTCGGGAATTATCAATCCTCTGGTTCGGCAACTTGCGTCTCCGGAAGCGCTATTGGCACATGTGTACCATCTGTTTGTTGTTACCTGTGGTCAGCGCGATTCGCTACAGGAACATCTTCAGCAGAATCATGTGCAATCGCATATCCACTACCCGATTCCGATTCACGAACAAGAACCCTGTAAGGAAATGACACGCGATCCACAGGGCTTGAAAAATAGCGAACAACATGCGGCGACTTGCCTTTCACTTCCCTGCCATCCCCAGATGACGGATAACGATGTTGCTGAGGTTATATCTGTCGTAAACAGCTTTCGGGTGTAATGGGAATGACACCCCCACTCAACTTTTGTACGCTGTTTGATTCACAATACTTGCCTCGGGCTTTGGTTCTGTATCATTCTCTTGAAGATGCGGGTGAAGATTTTCGGCTTTATGTCGTTTGCTTTGATGACCCGGCATATCAAGCTCTTGCGAAACTCAACCTCGCAAAGATGGTAGCAATTCCATTGGGCACATTTGAAACGCCTCAATTGCTCGCCGTTAAAGGGCAGCGCTCAAAAGCTGAATATTGCTGGACGTGTACCTCGCATGTAATCCGTTATGTACTGGATACCTATCACTTGCCAGATGTAACGTATCTGGATGCAGATCTTTGTTTTTATGAAAATCCTTCCGTTTTACTAAAAGAGTTTGAGTTGTCCGGTGCGTCAGTTCTAATTACGGAGCACCGGTACACGACACAATATGACCAGACTTTGACCTCCGGAATTTACTGTGTGCAATTCATGACATTCAAGGCTGATACACGTGGCCTTGCGGTGCTTCAGTGGTGGCAAGACCGGTGTTTGGAGTGGTGCTTTGCACGATTTGAGGACGGCAAATTTGGCGATCAAAAATATCTGGATGATTGGATGCAGCGTTTTGAGGGTGTACACGTATTGCAACATCTCGGCGGCGGTGTCGCGCCCTGGAATGTACAGCAATACAAATTGAGCCAAAAATCAGGCAAGTTATATGTTAACGAATCACCTCTGGTTTTTTATCACTTCCATGCTTATAAATACTACAGGAGTGGTGTTCACGCGTTTAGTCCAAACTACTTGATTTCTGATGAGGCCGTAGAAATACTTTATCGCCCGTATGCACGAGCTCTGCTTCAAGCGCACGACGAGTTGCGCAGTATTAATACAAATTTTGATTCCGGTTTTTCTAACCGGGGCAGCCTGATAATTGAAACTGCGAAAATGATTAAAAGGAAAGCTCTAGGCGTATTTAATGAATACAGGATTGGTTAAGTGGGAAAAATGAGCTTAACGGTATCTACAATTGTTAGTAAATCAGGGGGGGGCATTAGTTCGAGAAGTGAAATTGATTTCGCAAAGCATATTGCTTTAACTTCAAGCTGTGTATTTATTGCTCTTTTTTCTCCGCTGATTTCATTCTATCTTTGTATTTTCTTCCTGCTTGCATTCACACAACACTTAGATAAGAAAACCGTTAGCTGGATTGGATACATTTGTGCTTATTCTGGCAGCGTAATGATCGCTTCAAGAAAGACTTTTGAGCCTTCTGATGACTTTGCACATTACTTCCATGCGTACTTGAGCATCATGCATAACGGTTGGCAAGCAATTCCCAATCCATATGGAACCGAGATAGGGTTGCCATTCTATTTCTGGGTCTTGTCGTGGTTAGGAATTACAAGCCAAATTTTTCCATTGTTTGCAGTTGCAATGTTGAGTTCATCATTATTCGTCTTTTGGCTGAATAAATATGGCTCATTGCGTTTCCCTTCAAGCAACTATGGAACGATGATGGCCGTATCACTACTGTTCTATAGTTTCCTTTCGGCGTCATTAGTTTCTAGACAAATGGTGGGGTTATCACTCACTTTGTTAGCAATTTCAACGGTTGGTTGGAGAAGCTTTGCTTGGCTGATCAGCGCATTGCTATTCCATCAAAGCTCGATATTAACGTTTATGCTGCTTAAGTTTGCAAAACGATTGAACTGGTATTGGGTCATCATTGTATTGATACTGGGTATCCTATTTCTGCTTGAATTCCATCAGGTTGTCGAAATAGCAGTGCAGTCAAATTTGGATTTCATCCGAGTGGTAAGCAAGTTTGAGTATTACACAACTTCAACTCAATCATATACAAGCGCTGATTTGTCTGGATTGAAATTTGTGACTTTATGCTTTGTTGCAACTTTGCTTTCCGCTAAGTACATGCCGGAAGGTTGGGGACTAATGATTCTGCTGGTTACAATCCTTTATGTTTTATTTTTACCATATGCTTTAATTCCGCTTAGAACATTCCTGTTCTTCGTTGCTGTGTTTGCAGGATACATCGCTACATTTTTGGGGTACAGGATTGGATGGTCGGTTCTTTCATGGGGCAGCGCAGTGTATGCGATATACACATTAGTCAAGCTGGCTACGTTGGGGCAGGATTATCCATTTCTGTTGTGGGATAAATTTGACTGGGTAGGAATTTTCCCGCTCTACTATTTTTCGAGTTAAATTGGAATGATGTTATCTATCTTTAAGAATGCGTCCTAAAATGAAAGTCAGGTTTTCAGTAATTACAGTTGTATTGGATGACATCCAGGGGCTAAAAAAAACTTATACCAGTCTGTTGGGGCAGAGCAATATAAATTATGAGTGGATTGTAAAGGACGGTGGATCTAAAGATGAAGCAATCGAATTTCTTGAAAGTTTGTCGGACAAAGTTAAGTGGGTCAGCCAGAAAGATAATGGAATATACGATGCTATGAATCAAGGCATCGACTTGTCCTCTGGTGATTATGTTGTATTTATGAATGCAGGTGATGTATTTCACGACAGTGAAGTGCTTGCCAACGTGGCGGAGGCTGTCTGTAGTAGTGAACAAGAAGCTGGAATTTTGTTTGGTGGTGCCAAATTAAGCTTTCCTCAAAGTGGCAATATAATCTACCGCCCGCCAAGAAGGTCGGAGTTTTCTTTGTGGCATGGTTTACCAGCAAATCATCAAGCTACTTATTACCAACGAAATTTGCTTGAACGAACGCGATACAATCTTCAATATCCACTTTGTGGTGATTACTTCTTGGCTGCTTCATTGATAAAAAATGGCGCGGTTTCAAAATATATAGATAAGCCACTGGCAATTTTTGAAGTTGGCGGACAATCATACAAAAAAATTGGACAACTATTTGCGGAGCCATACAGAATACAGCGAGACGTGCTAGGCATTCCACTGCATTATAGATTGGCAAGCGCGATTAAGCGTTTTGTTTCCACCGCAGGATTTATTGTGCTTTCGCAGTCAATTTTTTTCAGGAAAATAAAAAAAGGTGATAAAAAATGAATTGCCCATCTTTGTCAGGAACAAATTTGACAATTCTTTAACATAAATTTATGGCTAACGAGTCTGTGATAAATTGCATGATAATTACTCCGTAAATTCCTGCTTTTAGCAATGGTGGGTGAACGCATATTGCGGGTGTAAATATATCGTCGTTAACTGTCTTCGACAATGGAAAAATATGAATAATCAAAATTTAGATAAAGTAGAAATTTCGGATCCTATCGTATTTTTTCTTCAAAACTGGAAGCTGATAACAGTTTTTGGGGTATTGGGTCTGTTTGTATCAGGCATCTATGGCTTGTTGAAGCCAGTACAATACGAAGCGTCCTTTCAGATCAAAATTGCGCAGTACATTAGCAATCTCAACATTCAGCCGCTAACCAATATTGTCAACATTGAGCCGCTAACCGAATTGGAAAATCAATTGAAAATTCCAACCGTCTATTCAGGTGAGGTTCTTCAAAAATGTGGAATGTCTGAAGGCTCTGTTGATGGCCCTTTTATGAATGGGCGATATAACGTATCAGTTATTAATGGCGTGAACGCGATTGAAATAAAATTGCGCTCAAACAAACCTGAGAGTGCACGGTCCTGTGCCAATTCTTTACAAAATAATATTATCGCGATGCAGCAAGCGATGACTGACGACTTGCTCAAAATAAAACAAAAGCAGTTGGAACAATCACAAAAATCTTTTGAAGAAATAGAGGGTCACTTTAATCATATTAAGCAAGGTGAAATGACCGGATTTGCTTTCTTGACTAGTCTGGACGAAATGAATTCTTTGAGAGATCGCATGGATCGTTTGAATGACGAAATCTTTTTCGCAAAATCGCATCCAGCCAAACTGATTGCACCGATTTACGTATCAAGCCAGCCTGTTTCACGTAAAACTCCTATCATTATTTTGGGCGGAATTTTTGCAGGTATGTTGTTGGGTATTTTTTTTGCTTCACTACGCATTGCGGTACGCAAACCGTTCAGAATTGAATCTGAGCGTCAGTAATTTAAACTTTATCCGGGCAGTATTACATTATGAATTGCTTGAATTGTAATCAGCCTACTAGCTTACAAGAGATGCTTAAGGACGTGAGCGATACGAGATTTGGTATCAGTCAACTCTATCAGATACAGAAATGCACTCATTGTGGTCTTGAGCAAACCGCTCCTCTTCCGAATCAAGTGGAGTTGAATAGGCTATATGAGCAGTTCTACAACTTCAGTAGTGAAAGAAATAGTCCATATATCCATCTGAGAAGAATATTCATCAACTCCTTCTTATATCGTTTTTGGCTGGCGGTTGATGGCGATATATCGTTTCAGCGAATGAGAGGTTCAGGAAACTTGCTTGATGTGGGATGTAACGAAGGTCGCGGTTTAGAGTTCTACAAGAGCCACGGTTTTTCCGCTGAGGGCCTGGAGCTCAATAATAGGGCTGCAAATATAGCTCGTAATATGGGCTTTGTCGTACACGGAAGTACGCTTGAGGATTTCACGACGGAGAGCAAATACGATGTTGTCGTTTTATCTAATGTGCTAGAGCATTCATTAAACCCTGGCAAGATGCTTCAACATATACACCGACTGCTGAAAACCAATGGTCAGTTATGGATAAGCTGTCCAAACAGCCAGAGCTGGTTGCGTACGGCATTCAGTCGTTATTGGATCAATTGGCATGTACCTTTTCATGTCGTGCATTTTTCTCCAAATACTCTGATAGAGGTTTTGAAGAAGTCTCAATTTAAGGTTGTCAACATGCGCCAAGAGACGCCGGCATTGTGGGTTGCCCACTCGATCATTGCTAGATTGTTCTCCAAACCTGGTCAGCCTACCCATCATCTACGCTCCGCTCCGCTTGTGGCTGGGCTGATACTGCTGATTCGAGGTTTGTTATTTCCCTTGTTATGGTTAGGTAACTTGAGTAAACGGGGTGACTGCCTGGTTGTGATCGCTCGCAAGATTTAGCATGCGTATTCTGTTTGTTGGAATTAATTACGCTCCAGAACTTACCGGCATAGGAAAATATACAGGGGAGATGGCCGAGTGGCTTGCCACACAAGGGCATGAGGTGAGGGTAGTGACCGCCCCCCCTTATTATCCGGAGTGGCGTATAAGCAAAGCTTACTCAGCCTGGCTTTACCAATTCGAGGGGATTAATGGGGTAAATATTTGGCGTTGCCCACTGTGGGTTCCCACCAAACCGTCAGGTCTTAAGCGGCTCATTCATCTTGCCAGCTTTGCATTGAGCAGTTTTCCGGTAATGCTTGTGCAGATTCTTTGGAAGCCCGATGTGGTGATTTCCATTGAACCCCCGCTGATGTGTGCGCCTGTGTCTTTACTTGTTTCGCGCCTTGCCGGCTCGAAAGCGTGGTTGCACATCCAGGACTTTGAGGTGGATGCCGCTTTCAGCTTGGGCATTTTGAAATTCAAATGGTTGCGCAATATGGTGCTGCATGTTGAGCGGTGGTTTATGCGCAGGTTTGACAGAGTCTCCACAATATCCCTCAAGATGCTGGAGAACCTTATTCAAAAAGGCGTAGATTCAGAAAAGGCCATTTTCTTTCCAAACTGGGCCGATTTGTCGACAATTTTTCCATTGGAGCAAGAAAGCCCGTTACGCAAAGAGTTGTGTATTCCTGCCGGGAAAATCGTTGCGCTTTACTCCGGCAATATGGGCGAGAAGCAGGGATTGGAAATCATTCTGGAGGCTGCTAGTCGGCTGGTAGCCAATCGGGATATCCAATTTGTTCTGTGCGGTGACGGGGCGGCAAGGGCAAAGCTATTTGAGAAGTACGAAAAATTGCCCAATGTGTTGTGGCTACCTTTACAACCTTTGGAGCGACTAAATGATTTGCTTAACATGGCAGACTTACACTTGCTGCCCCAGCGTGCCGATGTTGCTGATTTGGTCATGCCTTCAAAATTGACCGGGATGCTGGCCAGTGGCAGGCCGATACTGGCAACAGCACAGGCAGGAACCCAGGTAGCTCAGGTGGTGAGCTCCTGCGGCAAGGTGGTCGAACCAGGTGATGTTCAAGGGGTTGTACAAGGATTGTTGGAATTACTGCACTCCCCCCAGCAGCGTACAATACTTGGAACAGCAGCGCGTCAAGCGTCATATGAATGGGATCAATCAAATGTATTATGTCGCTTTGAGAGTCAGCTAAATAGACTGTGCAACAAGTAGCAGTTCGCCTTACCATCCACCTGTTTAGAACATTGTAGCGGTTATATCCACCATGAAGCTATTTGAGCACGATGTCCTTGCACCAAATATCACGAACGGTAAGTTTCACATTTGTGGATTGTGCTTAATGATTGGCATCTCTACAGGACTTGTCATTAGCGGCCATGATGCGGCGTCATTTTCAAAAGAGTGCCGCTATGTCTAACGGATATATTCGCTCCCATACCCCGAAAATCTCTGCGCTACAGCGACTGATCGATGCGTTTTTGATAATTGGATCGTTCCATGCTATCTCGTGGTTTTATGGGGTACATCTTGAAAAATATCAGATTGGATTTGCTGTTATTGCCGCGCTTTGTTTTTATGTGATCGGGCAGGGCCGGGGAATCTATGGCTCTTGGCGCATTGGTACTATCAGAAGCGAGATCGGCGAAATCATTTTAATCTGGATGTTTGCGTTTGTATTGGTATTGGTGTTGGCGTATGTCACCAAGACTTCGGCAAATTTTTCACGGCGTGTCGTATTGACCTGGTTGATACTTTCCCCCTCTTTGCTGGTTGCAACGAGGTTGTCGGTACGCATGGCACTGCACGAATTACGCCGCCGCGGGAAAAATACCCGGTCGGTTGCAATTGTGGGGACAAGTCGGGTGGCCCGCCAAATGGTCGAGAACATCAATTCAATGCCATGGACAGGGCTGGTGTTCAAAGGCTATTACGATGATTTACCAGTGGGAGGATTAGCAACAGAGTCTGCGCCTGCGCTGGCTGGTAGCTTACCTGAATTGCTATTTCAGGCACAATCCGGTGATATCGATACTGTTTATATTGCTCTACCGATGAATGAAGAGCAGCGCATCATCGAGCTGGTAAACAGTTTTTCGGATACCACCGTCTCTTTATATCTATTGCCTGACTCTTTTATTTTTGAATTGATGAATGCGCGCTGGATCAGCCTGAATGGGATGCCCATCATTAGCATTCATGACACGCCATTTTATGGGGCGGATGGTTGGGTCAAGCGCATGGAAGACATTCTTCTGGGTTCTGCAATTCTTGCTGTTATTGCGTTACCCATGCTGCTTATTGCTTTGGCGGTGAAACTCACTTCGCCCGGGCCGGTATTTTTCAGGCAGCGGCGTTATGGATTGGAAGGCGAGGTCGTTTATGTATGGAAATTCAGATCCATGACTGTTTGCGAAGATGGCGCTGACATTCCGCAGGCTAAGCAGGGTGATGTTCGCATTACTCCATTGGGCGCCTTTTTGCGCAAAACCTCACTTGATGAGCTGCCGCAATTTTTCAATGTGCTGCAGGGAACGATGTCAGTGGTCGGGCCGCGCCCCCATGCCGTGGCACACAATGAGGAATATCGCCGCCAAATCCATGGATATATGCTGCGTCACAAGGTCAAGCCGGGCATCACCGGTTGGGCACAGATCAACGGATGGCGGGGTGAAACTGATACGTTGGAAAAGATGCAGAAACGCGTTGAATGTGATTTGCACTACATTCAAAATTGGTCACTCTTGTTCGATCTGAAAATTGTCTGGCTGACGATATGGCGCGGGTTTGGCGGGCGTAATGCATATTGATGGGATTGAGCAATACGGTTTCACTTGCAAGTTATTTATTGTTAAAAATCGATAAATGTAGTAACGTTTCTACCATTCAGCAATGGAGGTGATTATGACTATTACTACATTATCCAGTCGAGAGTTCAACCAGGATGCCAGTAGGGCAAAAAAGGCCGCTGCATCCGGACCCGTATTCATTACAGATCGTGGTCGGCTTGCGCATGTGTTGCTGACCATAGATGAATACCAAAGGATTACTCGCAGTCAGACAAGCATCGTTGATCTGCTGGCCATGCCTGGCATTGCAGATATTG
>Ga0307375_10002370_pt1 | contig 19324 bp, 16 predicted proteins | sample TR1MG_FD_202531 | JGI IMG/M metagenome (GOLD analysis project Ga0307375, IMG submission 202531) | Soil microbial communities from Risofladan, Vaasa, Finland - TR-1 | ecosystem: Environmental > Terrestrial > Soil > Coastal area > Acid sulfate soil | place: Finland: Risofladan, Vaasa | collected...
CACGGCCGTTGTCACGGGAATTGTGTGGCTAGTGGCCCGCGCACTGTTCGTGCTGGTGCTGCCGCACCTGGAACTGAAGGCTACCTACGGGCCGTTCTATGTCTCGGTCGGTCTGCTGTTCTGGGCTTATATTTCGGGGCTGATCCTGTTTGCGGGCGCGCAGTTCAGTGTGGCGCGAATGGGAGATGGAGCCAAGCAGGTCTGAGGCGTCGCTGGTGCGGGTCCGAGGGGTCTCACGCGCCGCGAATCAGCGCACCTTGAAGGCCTTATCGGCGATGGCGTTGGGGCCGCGGCCTGCGGGCAGAAACGTGAACAGTGACTGCGACGAGGTCCTCACCACGGCCACGTCGTCGGAGTGCGAATCCACCACAAACAACAGATGCCCCGCCCCGGAGAAGGCCATTGCCGAAGGCCCGTCCCCCACATGCACGGAGCCGATTCGCCTGCCGTCGTCAATCGAGTAGATCGTCACTTCCTGCGAGTGCAGATTGCCCACGTAAAGCAGGGAATTATCGCGCGAAACCAGGCCCTGCACTGGATCATCGCCCATCAGGTAGGCGCCCAGCACGTCGTCGGTGCCGGTGATGACTTCAGAGATGGAGTCGCTCAGCGAATTGGCGACAAAGACCTCGCCGCCATCGGGCTTCAGCGCCAGTTGCACGGGTCCGTGGCCCACGTCCAGCAGGGCCTCCGCGCGGTCCGTTGATCCAGGATGTGTCTCCGGCCGCGCCAGCGCGATGGCCAGAACCTGATGGCCGGCGGAGCACGCCACAAACGCTTTGGAGGAATCGGGAAGAATCACCACATCGTCCGCGCCGGGGCATCCGTCAAACTGCGTGCGCAGTTTGCGCGTTGCCGTGTCCATCACGCTCACCGAGTTGCCGCGACGGTTGGCCACCACCAGCGTCTTCCCGTCGGGCGAAATGTGCAGCGCCACCGGTTCTGCGCCGGCGCTCAGGACGGCCACTTCGCGACGTGTTGTCAGGTCCAGAACGGAGATGTTATTCGATCCCGAATTGGCCACGTAAGCCAGCTTTCCGTCTAGGGAAAGTGCAATTGCAACCGGCTGTCGCCGCACGGCGAGGGTGGCAGCCACGCGGTTGTTCTCCGCGTTAATCACGGATACGGAGCCCTGCTCGCCCGGCGCGCCCTCGTTTACCACGTACACTTCATTGCGAGTCAAACTGGCCGCGACCGCCACAGGATTATGTCCCACGGCAAGTTCCCGATCCACGCGCACGTTGACAACGTCGTACACAGAGACCGTACCGCTGCCGCCGTTGGTTACGTAGACATATTCGCGGTAGTCCGGCGGATATTGTGGAAAGTCGTGCGGCCGGCAGCCGAAGAGCAGGAGCGCCAGTAGGGCGAGCGCAGAAAAGCGGCCTGCGCGGCCGCCCCGCCGCAAAGCCAGCCGCAGGTCAGCGAACCTTGGCGTCATCTGCCCCTGTTGCCGTGGTCGCCACGTGGATGCCCCGCGGCAGAGTGCGATGCACGACCGGCGCAATCCGCTCCAGCTCACTCATCATCTCAGCGAATTGCGCGGGATAAATGGACTGCGGACCGTCCGACAGCGCTTTTTCCGGCTGGTGATGCACTTCCACCAGCACTCCGTCCGCACCCACGGCCACCGCCGCGCGGGCCATGGGCAGCACGCTTGTGCGCTTGCCGGTGCCGTGGCTGGGGTCCACGAGGATGGGCAAGTGGCTGGCCTTCTGCACTGCGGGAATGATGCTCAAATCCAGCGTGTTCCGTGTGTGATCGGCGAAAGTGCGCACGCCTCGCTCGCACAGGATCACCTCGTAGTTGCCCTCGCTCATGATGTACTCGGCCGCCATCAGAAACTCGTCCAGCGTGGCGCTCATGCCGCGCTTCAACAGCACCGGCTTGCGCAGCCGGCCGGCATGCTTCAGCAGGGAAAAATTCTGCATGTTGCGCGCGCCAATCTGCACCACGTCGGCCCACTCGGCCACCAGGTCCAGTGTCTCGTTGTCAATGGCCTCGGTAACAATGCGCATTCCGAAACGCTCGCGAATCTCCGCCATGATGCGCAATGCCTCAAGACCGAGTCCCTGGAAGGCATACGGAGAGGTGCGCGGCTTGTACGCTCCGCCGCGGAAGAACTGCGCGCCGCTGGCGGCCACCTGCTCGGCAATGGCGAAGGCCTGCTCGCGACTCTCAATGGAGCAGGGACCGGCGATGATGGCCAGGTTGCGGCCGCCGATGGCTGCGTCTGTTCCGGGGAAGCGGATGATGGTGTCCTCTTCCTTTACGTCGCGGCTGGCCAGTTTGTACGCCTTGGAGACGCGAATGACCTCTGCCACGCCGGAAAGCGCTTCCAGATTGCCGCGCTCCACGGCATCCTTGTTGCCGGTGATGCCGATGGCGGTGCGCTGTGCGCCGGGAAGGGGATGGGCGCGAAAGCCCAGTTGTTCAATATGGTCGCAGACGGCCTGAACCTCTTCCGGGGTGGCCTGCGCCTTCATTACCACGAGCATCTTTGGCCTCTCAAACGTACAGCATAGTGCATTTTGCCTGGTATTGTAGCCCCTGTTCGGCTGCTCTCAGTTGGACGAGCGACGCGGAGAGATCAACGGGATTCTTGTTCCCGCCGCCGGGCAGCCCGCGTTTCCGCGCGCCACTTCCAGCCCAGCCAGGCCAGGTAACTCAGTTGCACCACCCACGTCACGGTGTAGGCCGCAATCAGGAATTCGTGATCCAGAACCGCTGCTCGATCCATGATTCTCCTTGTCTGGGAGCTACCTTGCCCCCGCTTGCATCGATCCCGCTCAGACCTGGCTTTCCAGGGCCTCTCGCGCTTCTTCCGCGGCGTTGGCCTGGCGCTTGCGCTCCACGTTGTACCGCAGAACCAGGATCAGCACACCCCAGCAGAACCAGGCCAGCATGTTCCACAAAAGCACCGTGACCATGGAGGGCGCCATGCCGGAGCCGGGTCCCCCGCCGAAGACCGGCGCCGGATGTTGTGTGCGCCACCAGCGGTTGGACATGTAGACGATAGGCACATCCAGCGCGCCAAAGATGCCCAGTACTGCTGCCAAAGTCTGCATCTGCGGCCCTGCGGCAAAGCGCCGTAGCAGGAGGTAGCTCACATAAATCAGCCAGAGCACCAGTGTGGTGGTCAACCGCGCGTCCCACGTCCACCAGATGCCCCATGCGCGGCGTCCCCACAGCGGGCCCGTGGTGAGAACCACCGTGCAAAAGACCACGCCCACTTCCGCGCCGGCCACGGCCCAGGCATCAAACCGTTGCGCCCGTTCCGGGTGATTGTGCCGCGCTGCCAGGTAGCCGATGGAGCCTGTGAGGCTGACCGCGAAAAACGCAAAGGCCACTGCTGCCGACGGCACATGGTAGTAAATAATGCGGAAGATCTCTCCCTGCATCGCGTCGTTCGGGGCAACATACATGGCCTGGTAATAACCCCAGAACATGAGGCCAACCGTGACGGCAGCAAAAAGTCCGATGGCAAGTTTCTTCATCTGCAGCAATCCTGATCTTGAACCTTCCTAGTGTACGACGGAGCTGCTGCCGCAGTCTCCATCCGAGGGTGGAGACTACTCGGCGTGAAACACCACGTCAAACAGCAGCAGGCTGGCGGTAGTGAAGATGATGTCGTACCCCAACAGCATTTTGATCCACAAGGTCGGGTCGCTGTCGCCGGTGAAAATCGCCCTGGAGGCCTGCACCATGGCGAGAAGCGCCGGAATAAAAATTGGAAACAGAATCAGCGAAAGCAGCAGCTCCCGGTTTCGGCTGCGGATGGAGAGTGCCGCAAAAAAGACGCCGTTGCTCACCAGTGCCCAGGTGCCCAGCGGCAGCACCAGCGCCAGCAGCCAGGCCTGCCCGGCAATGTGCAGGTTATAAAAGATGAAAAAGAAGGGCGCCAGCAGAATTTGCACGATGGTGACGAACAAAAAGTTGGCCAGCACCTTGGCCAGGAAAAGCTCGGCGCCGGGAGAAGGCACCATGCGTTGGGCATCCATCACCTGATGGCGAATCTCACGCGCCCAGGCCTGATTGAGCGCGCTCACTGAGGCGAACATGGTGGCCACGCAGAGCACGCCGCCGGCGATTTGCTGGGAGAAGGAGCCGCGCGGGTCAAAGGCGATGGAGAACAGCACCACCACCAGCCCGGAGAAGAACAGCATGGAGATCAAAGCATCCAGCGAGCGCCATTCAATGCGCAGATCCTTGACGAGATGGGTCCAGAGCGCGCGAGACATCAGGCGTGGCCCTCCGCGAGGGACTTGGCCAGGTCGGCCGTCTGCACCGGGATCTCCAGGGCCTGGGCCGCGCGCAGGTAGTCGTCCGGGCTGAGGATGAGCTGCGTGCCGCGCGTTCCCGCCGAGACGCTGATGCTGTCGAAGAGGATCGCCGTCTCATCCACAAATACGGGGAAGGATTTTTTTGCGCCGAAGACAGTGACGCCGCCGCGGATGTAGCCGGTGAGCGGTTGCACGTCTTTGAGCGGCACCATCTCCGCCTTGCGCAGCCCGGCGGCGCGCGCCAGCTTCTTGAAGTCCAGTTCCGCGTCGCCCGGAATCACGGCAAACACGTGCACGCCGGGGCCGCCCGTCGTCAGCAGGGTTTTGAACACCTGCTCGGCCGGCATGCCGATCTTCTTTGCCACGGTGATGGCAGACAGGTCCTCTGGGTCCACTTCGTACTCACGGAGTTCGAAGGGAATACCGATGCTCTCAAGAAAGCGCGCGCCGTTGGTTTTCATAGCGTCGGGTTCCCCGGTTCAAACGACTTGATCCGTCCAGCATGCAGCGCCAGAATCCAGTCGGCAATCGGCTCGGCGGCTTCGCGCTGGTGGGTGGTGAGGATGATGGTGCGATTGTGCTGGCGAAAGCCGGCGAGCAACTCCACCATCTGCCTCACGGACGCCACGTCCATGTTGGAAAACGGCTCATCCAGCAGCAGCAACTCCGGCACGGGCAGCAACACGCGCGCCAGAGAGGTTCTCTGCCGCATGCCCTGCGAATACTGGCCGAGCGTGCGCGACAAATTCGGGTCCAGTCCTACCTGGCGCAGCGCTTCCTCCGGGCTAAGGCAGGCGCGTCCGCGGTAGAGGCTGCCGAAGAAGCGAAGATTCTCGGTTGCGGTCAGCTCGTCATAGAGCATGGCCGCGTGGCTCATGTAGCCGATGCGGTCGCGCACGTCGTGCGGCTCGCTTCCGCCAAAGACGGTGACCTTGCCATGGGTTGGCCGCAGCAGCCCGGCCAGGATGCGCAACAATGTGGACTTGCCCGCGCCGTTTTCGCCGATGAGCACGTAGCAGCGGCCCGGCTCCAGCTCAACCGAGACCTGGCGCAGCGCGGCAAACGAACCAAAAAGTTTGGAAACCTGGTTGAGGCGGGCGCAGTGCTTCGGGCCAGCGGCCTCGGTGTCGGTCGCAGTCATGCGGTTCAGTCGGCCGTGGTTTTGCTGCCGGGAACCATTGCGGGCGGTGTAACCGCAGCCCTGGGATTCGCAGTGGCCTTGGCCGGAGTTGCTCCCGGTTGCACCGGCGCATACTTGCTGGCGCACTTGGCCTGCAGTTCGTTCGCGTGGAAGACGCCGTCTCGCCCGTAGGTACCCATCGCCAGCGCCTGGGCGTCGTCCTTGAAGGTGTCCGGCGGTGGCTCCGAGCCCTTGTACACCACCTTCAACAGGCGGCCAGTGCTGGCATTGGGTGAGTGGCTCTCAAACTCGTTCATGAGAAAAGTCACGTTCGGGCCGTCATGCTGAATGGAACCCGGCTTCACAAAGCCTTCCACGCGGAGCTGACTGTGGTAGGCCTTGTCGCCCATGTGTCCCAGTTCGGCAACGGTGACGAAGTAGCTCTTGCTGGAACCATATCCCGTGTAAGCCAACCAGCCGATGGTGCCCACGATAATGGCAACCGCGATTCCGATTCGGAGCGAGTTTGAGGAAGTTTTCATAGTCAACTCCTTAAAGATACGAGCCCCCACAGGCAGGGTCAACCACCGGACGAAGGTTGTGTGATGCAGATCACAATCGGGTTCGTCCGTCCGAAGTTGCCGGATTGCGTGTCTGCGGCCGATTTACTTCGCGGAATCAAGCGTTTGCGCGGCGCGGTCCAGAACCTCGGCCAGCACCGTCAACTGTTGCTGAGCCACCTCCGGCTTGTGCGCGTCGATTGCCTCGTTCACGCCCGGAATCACGACCGCGGCATAGCCGGTGTACTCGCCGGGCGCGTAGATGGTGTGCTTGAACCAGGGCCGGTTTGGAAGTCCCGTCGGGGACAGCAAGTCCGACTCCACGGCCCGGAGCGTCCGGTTCAGCTTGGCCAGATTGCCGTCCGGCGCAGCCTGAAGCGCATGGGCTTTTCGTGCCGCGGCGGCAAATCGGGCGTCGGCCGCCTGTGCCTGTTCAAAGCTCAGGGAGCCCATGCCATCGTCGGCTGCCTTGCGGCTGGCTGCTTCCAGATATTGTCCAATCGCACTGGCGTATGCCTCGTAGTCGTAAGGCAGCACGTCGGCATCGGCCATGCGCAGCATCTCCAGCCCGAAGACCCGCGCCATCTCCTGTAAGTAAAGGAAGTGCGGATCGGCATTCATGACAAACCACGTGTAATCGTCAAAGGTAGAGTGGTACACGCCGTACGGCCCGCTCGAGCCCACATCCGTGGAGGGCACGCCGGCATGTTGCAGAAACGGCGTAAAGTCCGAACCGGAGCCCAGATCGCTCACATGCACGTCGTCGCCGGGTGCCGGAGGCGCATTGGATTTTCGGTGTTCGTTTTCCTGGCCGTGTGCGCGCCATTCTCCGTATACCGTCCCGCCTAGCGGGCTGGGCACGGCCTTGGTCACGTCACGCACAAACTGCTTGAGCGAGGGCACGGCGGAAGCGCCGAAGTTGGGTCCGGAGACGCCCACGTCCGTGTTGAAGTAGGCCACGGCATGGTCCATGGTGGCGGCGTGCTGCTCCACCCACTCCGTGGAGCCGATCAGGCCTTCTTCTTCGGCATCCCAACTGCAAAAGACCACGGTTCGCTTGGGCCGCCAGCCTTCCTTCAGCAGCGCGCCCAGGCCGTGCACCGCCTCCAGCATGGCCGCCGTGCCGCTGTTCGGGTCCACCGCGCCATACACCCAGCCGTCGCGATGGTTGCCGGCAATCACCCACTCGTCCGGGAACTCCGAGCCCTTGATTTTGCCAATCACATCCCAGATCACCCGCCGCTCGTAGTCCTGCTTTGAGACAAGGTGCACCTTCACCGCGCCGATTCCGCCCACGTGGTAGCGGAAGGGCAGCGCGCCCTGCCAGCCCTGCGGCACATTCGGTCCCTTCAACCCCCGGAGAATCGGGGCCGCGTCATGGTAGCTGAGGGGAATGGAAATAATGTGCGGCTGGTTGCCCTCTGGATTGATGCGTTTGGAGTCTGGCAGATTCAGCGTGGAAGCCACGCCCGGCGTCTCCGGATCGCCGGGGTACTTGAAGAGGTATTGCACGGAGCCGCGCTGCACCCCCGTAGCCGGACGCCAGGGTCCGTTCGGGTAAGAATCTCCCTTGAAATAGCCGTCGTCCTGCGGGTCTGAGTACAGGAGGACGCCAACCGCGCCGCGCTGCTCGGCCAGGTACACCTTTACGCCGCGGAAATTTGCGCCGTAGCGGGCAATCACAATTTTTCCGTGCAGGTCGACGTGCTCGGCGGCCAGCTTATTAAAGTCTTCCAGACGGCCGTAGTTGGCGTAGACCACCGGCGCGGTCACGTCGCCGGAGCCGGAGGAGCCGTTGAACGGCATCACCACACGCGGATTGTCCTGGAATGGATCGTGCGAGACGTGCTCGCGCGTCGGCCCGGTCATCAGTTGCTTGCCCGCGGCGTCATAGGCTTGCACCTCCACTACCTTGGGCCAGTTCAGCAGCACGCGATAGGGCACAATCTCGGTTTCCAGGCCGGCTTCGCGGAACTTGCGCGCCACATAGAGTGCGGTGTCGTGGTCCTCGGGCGTGGCGGCCATGTGCGGCTGAGCCGTTAGGATTTTCAGCTCCTCACCCGCCAGCCTGGCGCTGGGCACGGCCAGAAATTTCTCTTCCAGTGCGGCCTGCGCGTGGAAATCCTTGTAGCCGAAGGCCGTCGTGGTGGACGCCAGCTCAGCTGGCGGCGCCGGGCGCAAGCCGGGAACGAGCGCGAGCAGCAGAAAAACAGATGCTGAGATGCGAGTGAACATGCAGAGAGCCTCGGAACGGTTGGAGCGTGCAGTGTGGCTAAGTGCGCGCAGCCGCAGGGCCGCACGGCAGGTTAGCCACAGCTTACACCAGCAGAATCAGAGGCGGCACGCCGGAAATTCGCTGAGGAATCCACCGCAAACTTTGGTCGGCGGCGGCTCAGGAGCAGGAGCGGGTGGGCGAGGCTGTCTGCGTTGGTTTCGGCTTACACTAGAGGTTTAACGCGGAGGCGATTTTGGGCGGCCCGATGCAGCCGGAGCGGATGCACCCGGAAAGAGATCCGCACCAAGCGGACGGAATGGCGCTTTCGGAACTGGCGTCGATGCCAGTCGTCGACGAGCGCATGTACTTTCCCGCGCCGATGCGCGCGCTTCGCAACCGCAATTTTCGACTCTTCTGGAGCGGAAATTTCCTGTCGAACATCGGCTCGTGGATGGAAAATGTGGCGCGCGGCTGGCTGGTGCTGCTGCTGACCAACTCGCCTTTCTGGCTGGGGTTTGTAGGCTTCGCCGGGTCTATTCCGTTCCTCTTCTTCACGCTCTTCGGCGGCGTGTTTGCAGACCGGGTGGACAAGCGGCGGCTGCTGCTGGCCACGCAGACGACGATGATGGTGCTGGCCTTTGTGCTGGCCACGCTTGCCTGGCTGAAAGTGATTACGGTTTGGGAGGTGGCGCTGATTGCCTGCCTGAACGGTATCACCATGTCAATGAACGCGCCCAGCTACCAGGCGATGGTGCCGCGGCTGGTGGAGAGCGAGGACCTGACCAACGCCATCGCGCTGAACTCGGCGCAGTTCAACATGTCCCGCATCCTGGGGCCCACGCTGGGCGGCTATGCAATGGCCGTTTTCGGCGTGGCGGGCAACTTCTTCCTGAACGGCGTGAGCTTTCTGGCGGTGATCTGGGCGCTGACGCGCATTCGCTATCCGGAGGAGGAGCGCAGGCAGCACGAAAGCGTATGGAGGAGCCTGCGCAGCGGCTTCGCTTATCTGCACAGCGAGCGGGAGATGCGCGTGCTGGTGTACATGACGGCTGTGGTGAGCTTCTTGGGCATTCCGTTCCTCACCTTCATCCCGTTCTTCGCCAAGGTGCAGTTGAACGTGGGTGCCAGCGGCCTGGGTTGGCTGCTGGCCTGCTCCGGACTGGGCGCGGTACTGGGCGCGATGACCATTGCCGTTTCGGGCGTAATTCGCCGGCGCGGACAGGTGCTGACCGTGTGCGGAATCTTGTTTTTCGCGGCGATTATCGGCTTCTGCTTCTCCCACACCTTTGCGCTGTCTGCGTGTCTGGCCTTCGTGGAGGGCTTCAACGGAATCCTGATGATTTCCTGCTTCAACGTGAGCCTGCAGCATCTTTCCTCCGACGAGATGCGCGGGCGGATGATGAGCATTTATACGACGAGCTTTCTAGGGCTTCCGCCGCTGGGTTCTCTGCTGGCCGCAGAACTGTCGCGCCACATCCCCCCGGGCCACGCGCTGGCGATGATGTCCGGCGCGGCCGCTGTGGGATTCATGGGGTTCTATGCATTTTCACCGTCGCTGCGCGGGCTGGATTGAGCCCGATTTCCTTAAGCGACGAGTTGGGCGCAGTGCGCACAGCGCCGGGCGGCGGCGGGAATTTCGCTGAGGCATTCGCCGCAAACTTTGGTCGGTGGCGGCTCGGGAGCGGGCGGCTGGCGCCGCTTTATGCGCGCGCTCACGGCGTTCATCGGCAGCACAATGGCGAAATAGACGACGCCGGCCACAATGAGGAAGGCGACCACGGCGTTGAGGAAGTTGCCGATTTGGATGACGCCTTTGCCGAGGTGCAGGACGACGGCGCTGAAGTCCGGCTGGCCGATGGTGGCCGCAATCAGCGGGTTGAGTACGTCCTTCACCATGGAGCCGACAATTGCGTTGAAGGCCGTGCCCAGAATGACGGCGACAGCCAGTTCGACCACGTTTCCCCGAAGAATAAAGTCCCGAAACCCCTTCAGCATTGCGTCCTCCCGGTTGGTTCTTTGTTCCAACTCGCCTGCGCCTGCCGGTCTGCATTCCGCCGCAGCAATGGCAGAGGTGGGTGCGGCCGGCTGGGCGAAGTGTGAGCCCATGCTACACTCCCGGGGCCGGTGCAGCGGAAGAGAAAAAGTGAGGGCAGCCGGTGCTCGACATCCGCCCTTCAGGGATAGGCCACCAGGACGCCGATGAGCGTGAGGATTAACAGATCGGTATAGAGCAGCACCAGAACTCCGGCATGGTAAAGGCTCCAGCTGCGCCGAAGGCAGCGCGCTGTTTCGGCCATGCCCCACACGGCCACCAGCAGCACCAGCAACTGCCAGCGCGAGCTGTGCAGGTTCTCGATGTAGGGAAATCCGGCCAGACGCAGGCTGAGGAAAAACGCGCCCACTGAGAGCAGGATGGCGCGAACCAGCGACTTGCTGCGAAGGCGAAAAATGAGCGGACGGGGAAGCACGTCACCTACCACTGTACGGTGCTTCCTTATCCCGCGACCATCTCCATTTGCCGGAGCGATTCGGTGTAGGGTGAGCTCAGCACGCCGCGCTCAGTGAAGATGGCGGTGATGTAGCGGGCCGGGGTCACGTCGAACGCGGGGTTGCAGATGCCCACGCCGTTCGGCGTCAACTGCTTGCCGCCGTGGTGCGTCACCTCTACCGGATTGCGCTCCTCGATGGGAATGGCCGCGCCGGTGGGGGTTGCCGTGTCAATGGTGGACCACGGCGCGGCGACGTAAAAGGGAATGCCGTGCTCCTTGGCCAGGATGGCGACGTTGTAGGTGCCGATCTTATTGGCGGTGTCGCCGTTGGCGGCGATACGGTCCGCGCCGACGACGACGGCCTGGATTTTGCCGGCCTGCATCAGGCTGGCGGCCATGTTGTCGCAGATGACGGTGGTGTCGATGCCGTCGACCATCAGTTCCCATGCGGTGAGGCGAGCGCCCTGCAGAAACGGCCGCGTCTCGTCGGCGTAAACGTGAATTTTCTTGCCCTGCTCAACGGCTGAGCGGATGACGCCGAGCGCGGTTCCGTAACCGCAGGTGGCCAGCGCGCCGGCGTTGCAGTGGGTCAGCACGCCGCCCTCGCTGGGCAGCAGCGCGCCGCCGAAGGCTCCCATGGTTTTGCAGGCGGCGATGTCCTCGTCGTACATGGCGTGGGCTTCGGCCAAAAAGCGGTCCTTGACCGTGTCCATGGAAGCGCCAGCCGCGAGCAGCCCCGCAAATAAGCGCTTCATGCGGTCAATGGCCCAGAAGAGGTTGACCGCGGTGGGCCGGGTGCCGGCCAGCCGTGCGCAAATCCGCTCAAACTCCGGCGCAAATTCTTTGGATGTTGCGGCAGAACTTTTCAGAGCGCCCAGGGCCACGCCGTACGCGGCAGAGACGCCGATGGCCGGTGCGCCCCGGACCACCATGGTGACGATGACTTCAGCCACTTGGTCATAGGTGGTCGCAAGCACGTAGCTCTCTTCCAGCGGGAGCTTGGTCTGATCGATAAAGCGGACGCCTTCCGGGGTCCAGGCAAGGGTAGGAATCATGCACTCTCAGTGTACAAGGCCGCGGGCAGTGCAAGGCTGCCGGGCCTGGTGTGAAAACATTTTCAATTTGCGCTGGACGCACCCGCGTCGCCATCGGTAAAGTATTGCTCGTATAGCAGCGCATTCCCGACTTTCCGCACGAGGTCCCCGCCGCGCAGCCACTGGAGCGTCAGGCGGAACAGCAAGCGGGTCAACCAGCGGATTCACGAGCGGGTAAAGGAAGCGAATCAAGGAGCAGATTTGAAACTCACTTCCGTCGATTGGATCATCATGCTGCTGTACTTCGTGTTTGTGCTGGGCATCGGTTTTGCCCTTAAGCGCTACATGAAGACGAGCAAGGACTTCTTCCAGGCCGGCCGCGCGCTGCCAACCTGGATATGCGGGCTGGCCTTCATCAGTGCCAACCTGGGCGCGCAGGAAGTAATTGGGATGGGCGCCTCGGGCGCCAAGTATGGTCTGGAGACGGCGCAGTTTTACGGCATCGGCGCCATTCCGGCCATGATCTTTGTGGGCATCTTTATGATGCCGTTCTACTACGGCTCGAAGGCCCGTTCGGTGCCGGAGTTCCTGAAGCTCCGCTTCGACGAAAAGACGCGCGCGCTCAATGCCTGCTCCTTCGCTGTGATGACCGTATTCAGCTCCGGCATTTCCATGTACGCAATGGCCCGGCTGATCCAGGTGCTGCATGTCTTTGACGGCCTTTTCCATGCCTTGGGCTGGAACCCGGACGGCATCTTCACCTTCTCCATCGTGCTGTCGGCGGTGATCGTGCTGCTGTATATCTTTCTCGGCGGGCTCACCAGCGCCATTTACAACGAGGTGCTGCAGTTTTTCCTCATCATTGCCGGATTTCTTCCCCTGGTGCTGCTGGGCCTGAGGAACATTGGCGGATGGGCCGGGCTCAAGGCCTCCGTTCCAGTTGCCTACATGCATGAGTGGAAGGGCGTGATGCACGCCAACACCAACCCCATGGGCATCGACATCATTGGCATTGGCATGGGCCTCGGCTTCGTGCTCGGCTCCGGCTACTGGTGCACGGACTTTCTCGTCATCCAGACCGCCATGGCTTCCAAGAACGTGGAATCGGCGCGCCGCGTGCCACTCATCGCCGCCATTCCCAAGATGTTCTTTCCGTTCCTGGTGATTCTTCCCGGCCTGCTGGCCCTTGGCCTGCCCACGCCGCACACCACCACCGTGACGCGCGTGGAGAACGGCGTCATTTATCACGAAACCACCGTCGTCTCAGAGCAAGTGGCGGAGGGCAAGGGGATCATCCCGGCCAAGATCAACCCTGTGACGGGCAAGCTGATGCTGGACGCCAGCGGCAAGCCGCTGCTGGACTACGACATGGCCACGCCCAACCTGCTCCTGCATTATTTCCCCACCGGCATTCTGGGCCTGGGCCTCACGGCGCTGCTGGCCAGCTTTATGAGCGGCATGGCCGGCAACGTCACGGCGTTCAACACGGTGTTCACTTACGACCTGTACCAGTCCTACATTCACAAGAACGCCAGTGACCGGCATTACTTGGCCGTGGGCCGATGGGCTACCGTGGGGGGCATCCTGCTATCCATAGGCACGGCCTACGCAGCCATCAACTTCAACAACATCATGGACACGCTGCAGCTGGTCTTTTCCTTTGTAAATGCGCCGCTGTTTGCCACGTTCCTGCTGGGCATGTTCTGGAAGCGCGCCACCGGACACGGTGCGTTTGCGGGCCTCATCTCCGGAACTGCGGCTGCCATGCTCCACCACGGACTCACGCTGCCCATTGAGGCCGTCGCCGGCGTCCACGGCGGCTGGATCACCGTGCTCCACAACTATCCCAGCGACATGGCGCAGAACTTCTATGGCGCAATCTGGGCCTTCAGCGTGAACTTCATTGTGACGGTGGTGGTGAGCCTGATGACCAAGGCGCATCCGGAGTCGGAACTTGTCGGCCTGGTGCACTCGCTCACGCCCAAGCCTTCGCGCTCACACCTGGCCTGGTGGAAGAGCCCCGAGGCCCTTGCCGTCGCCATCCTTGTGGTGGCCATTGGCTTGAACATATTCTTTGCTTAAGGGAGAGGAGAAACCGATGCGTCTCGATCTGCGTATACCCATGGGATTGATGTTCACGATCACCGGCATGATCCTCACCATCTTCGGCATCGTCACACGGAACGATGCGGCGCTCTACGCAAAGAGTCAGGGCATCAACGCGAACTTCTGGTGGGGCCTGGTGATGCTCGCCTTCGGACTGACCATGTACCTGACCGGCATTCGCGGCCAGCACCGCATGGAAAAGGAGCCGCCTCCGCCGGTGGAAGAGGGCGAAGTGCGGCGCGGCGGACACTGAAGGCGCTATCCCGTTCCCGCAGTCCGCTCGGGAAGCGGAAATCGCGGGCTGTCCCGCCTACCGAAACCTGACGCTCTCCTTACGCCTTCAACGGTAGACTGAAGGCAGCGATGAAGCGAAGAACCATCGAGCATTACGAGATTATCCGCCGCCTGGGGGCGGGCGGCAGCGGCGTGGTCTTCCTGGCCAATGACACGCTGCTGCAGCGGCCGGTGGTGCTGAAGATTCTGCGCGCGGGGCTGATGAGCGCCCAGCAAATGCGCACCACGGTGCTGCGCGAGGCGCGGCTGGCTTCGGCCATCGAGCACCCCAACGTCTGCGCCATTTACGAAGTGGGCGAAGCGGGCGACGAAGGCTACATTGTGATGCAGTATGTGCCCGGCCAGTCGCTGGAGCAGCTCATCGATCGCGGCCCGTCGAGCCCGCAACTGGTGCTCTCTGTCGGCATTCAAATTGCGGACGGCCTGCAGGCGGCGCACCGGCTGGGCATTTTTCATCGCGACCTGAAGCCGCAGAACGTGATGCTCACCGAGGGCGGCCTGGTGAAAATCCTCGACTTCGGCCTCGCCCGCCGCCTGCACCCACAGGATGCCAGCTTCGACCCCGGCAAGCCCGCGCTGGCAAAGGATGCCTCCGTCGCCGCCACGTATACGGCTCGCGGCGGCACCATCCGCTACATGGCGCCGGAGCAGTTCGTCACCGGGCAGTCCAGCGTACAGTCGGACGTGTGGGCGCTGGGCGTGATTCTGTATGAGCTGGTTGCCGGGCGCCATCCGTTTTCCCGTCCCGATGCGGAAGACTTTCAGGCCATCCGCGCCATTCAGTTTTCTGATCCGCCGGACCTTTCGGAGATTGTTCCGGGCGTTTTGCCTGAGCTGAAGAGCGTCATCGCCACCTGTCTTGAAAAGAATCCCGGCGAGCGCTATGCCACTGCCGCTGATGTGCGTGAGGCCCTGAAGACCATCATGAAGGCGCTGCGGATTGAGACCGGGATTATTCCCGGCGAAGCGGCCGCCAACCTGCCCACCACCGGCGCGGAAGCAGAGAAGCGATCCACCGGCATTCTTTCCATGCTGGCTGAGCGATTCCGCGAGTCTGCGCCGGACCGCGCCCCACAGAACTCGCTCGTCGTGTTGCCCTTTACGAACCTGGGCGCGGCAGATGTGGCGCCGCTCTACGGCTACGCCCTGGCGGATGCCATTGCCGCGCGGCTGGCGCGTATTCCCGCGCTCGTGGTGAGGCCCTCGAGTACGCTCATGTCGCTGCCCATCGCGCAGATGGACCCGCTTGCGGTGGGGCAGCGGCTGCTGGTGTCCATGGTGCTGGCCGGCAGTTTTGTCCGGTCGGATTCCGGCTTTGACCTCAACTGGCAACTGCTGGACGTGGCCTCGCAGAGTGTGCGCTCGGGGGGATCCATTCAGGTGGCCTCGTTGGACCTGATCGCCGTGCAGACGGAAATCTCCAACGAGGTTTTTGCCTCGCTGCACGGAGTGAGCGCGGGCGACACGGTGGATGCGCCTCGGCCGCCGCGTGATGGCTCCCTGCCGGGACCGGTGAGCGAAGAGTATCTGCAGGCCCGGGCGCAGCTGAGCAGCTTTATGGTGCGCACCGGCGCGCGCGCGGACCTCGACCGCGCCCATGCGCTGTTTACCAGCGTCACCACCAAGGATCCGGAGTTTCCAGCAGGCTGGACGGGTCTTGGCATTTCCGAATTGCAGTATGTGCGCCACGGCTTCGGCGGGCAGATTCACGTGATGCACGCGCGGCGCGCCTTTGACGAAGCGCTCAAGCTCGATCCGGCTTCGATTGAGGCCAATCTCTACCGCATTTACATGCTGCTCTCGCGCGGCGAGAAGGAATCGGCGCGTCACGGCATTGCCAACCTGCTGAGCACCGCCGCCAATGACTGGAACGTGCACATGGTGGCCGGCCTGGCTCTTCGCGGTGACGGCATGTACCACGAGGCGCTTGCCCACTTTGGCCGCGCCCTCAATCTGAACCCCGCCAACGCGGCAATCCTTTATAACCATCGCGCGCGCGTTTACCAATATCGCAACCAACTGGAACTGGCCGGCAACGAACTGGAGAAAGGCCTGGCGCTGGAGCCGCGCCATCCGCTGCTGCGCACCTCCTCGGCTTACCAGCAGATGCGCGTGGGCGATTTGACGGCGGCGATTGCGACGCTGGAGAAGGTGATTCAGGATGACGAGTCGATGCGCATTGCCGTGCCCACGCTGGCCATGTGTTACGTGCAGGCCGGCGACCGTACCCGCGCCGCCGCGCTGCTGAAGGACGACACCCTGGCCGCCGCCGAAGCCGACAACGAGATGGCCTATCGGCTGGCCACTTACTTCGCCGTCGAGGGCGACTCCAGCGAAGCGCTGCACTGGCTGCGTCGGGCCATCTACCTGGGCAACGAAAACTTTCCCTGGTTCCAGAAGAATCCAGCGTGGAACAACCTGCGCACCAATTCCGACTTTCAGCGCATTCTGGAAGACCTGAAGAAGAGTTTCCGGCGCAACCAGAAGACGTGGAATCGGCTGCTGGGTCAGGTGCCGGCAGAAGAGGAATAAACGTAGCAACCCGCCCCGGCAGGCTGAACCACATTCCGCCACAAGACGCCGTGACCTCCGCCAAGGCGGAGGTCACGAAGCATTGCAGTCCTGAGGTGTAACCGTTAGTTCAAATGCACGGTCTCCTTCAGCGGCAGCTTGTCGGACGAGCCGCCGACCATCAGCGTGTACTCGCCGGGCAAAAGTTGCCAGCCGTTTTTCTCCACGTTGAAGATCGACAGGTATTTGCGGTTGACGTTCACGGTGACGGTCTTCGACTCGCCAGCGGCCAGCGCAACCTTGGTAAAGCCGACGAGCCGCTTGGGAGGCTCCTGGGCTGCGGCCGGCAGCGCCGCGTAGACCTCGGCAATCTCCTCACCGCTGCGCTTGCCGGTGTTGGCCACGGTAAAGCTCACCTGCACGGTGTCGCCCGGCGTCACCTTCAGCGCGGAGTAGCGATAGGTGGTGTAGGAGAGCCCGTAGCCGAAGGGGAAGAGCACCGGTTTGTGCTCGGCGTCATACCACTTGTAGCCCACCTTCACGCCTTCGTCGTAGGTGACGTCGAACGGCGGCAGACCTTTGGCCCACTTCTCCGGAGACATGGGCCCCGAAAAGTGCTCGGAGGCAGGCGGCGGCTTGACGAGATTGGGATGGGGCAGGTCTTCCACGCTCAGCGGGAAGGTGTTGGGCAGTTTGCCGCTGGGGTTGACCGACCCGAAGAGCACATTGCCCAGCGCATCGGCGCCGTCGCTGCCGCCGTACCATGCTTCCAGAATCGCTGCGGGCTGCTTGACCCACGGCATGGTGACGGGGCTGCCCGTCTCCAGCACCACAATGGTGTGCGGATTTGCCTGGGCCACTGCGGAGATGAGGTCGTCCTGGTTGTGGGGCAGCGTCAGGTTGGGCAGATCCATGCCTTCGCTCTCCCACTCGTAGGCGAAGACGATGGCCACGTCGGCTGATTTGGCCAGCGCCGCGGCGGATGCGGGGTCGGTGCCGGGATCGTACTTGACGGTGGCGTGCGGCGCGCGCGCCTCAATCGCCTTCAGCGGCGAGGTGGGGAACCAGATCTCTTCCTGCCAGCGCGTCGCGCCCTTTCCCGGGGGCATAATCGCGTTGCCGCCGATGGGGTCCACCTGCGCGGAACCGCCGCCGGAGATCATGCCCACATCCGAGTGCGAGCCGATGACCGCGATGGTGTGCAGTTTGGCCGCGTCCAGGGGCAGCGCGCCGTGCTCGTTCTTCAAGAGCACAATGCCGCCTTCTTCAATCTGCCGCGCGGTGCGGAAGCCCGCGAAGGGATCGACGACGCTGCGCTGGCGCGGATGGTCGATGACGCCCGCGGCAAACATGGACCGCAAAATCCGGTGCACGTGGTCATCCAGTTCACCGGTTGAAATCCTGCCTGCCTGCACGGCCTCTTTGTACTTGTCGCCGAAGAAGAAGTGGCCCGGCTCCTCGTTATCAAGCCCCGCGGCGGAGGCCTTCTCGGTCGAGTGCGTTCCGCCCCAGTCCGAGAGGACGAACCCGGGGAATTTCCAGTCCTTCTTCAGCACGTCATTCAGCAGCCACTGGTTCTCGCAGGCGAAGTCGCCGTTCACGCGGTTGTAAGAGCACATCACTGCGGCCGGGTGGCCTTCCGTCACGCCGATCTCAAACGCCAGCAGATCGCTTTCGCGCGCGGCACGCTCGCCGATGTGAATGTTGACGGCGTTGCGTCCGCTCTCCTGGTCATTCAGTGCATAGTGTTTGATGTCGCCGATGACGTTTTCCGATTGCGTGCCCTGGATGAGCTGCGCCACCAGCGTGCCGGCCAGCACCGGGTCCTCGCCCAGGTACTCAAAGGTGCGCCCGTTGCGCGGGTCGCGCGTCAGGTCCACGCCGCCGCCCAGCGACATGTTGAATCCCTGTGCGCGAAGCTCACGACCGATCAACGCACCGTATTCATACGCCGCATGCACGTCCCAGCTGGCCGCGGCCGCCACGTTGGCGGGCAGTGCGGTGGAGTAGCGGCCGTTCACGCCGCTGGACCGCACGCCGTAGGCCGCGTCACTCATGTCAATGCCTGGAATGCCCAGGCGCGGAACGCCTATCACATAGCCCACGCCGCGGTTGGAGGCAGCGTTCTCTGGCGTCACCGGCTCATCGGTGGGCATGCCCACGCCGTGCAGCAGCGCAATCTTTTCGTCCAGCGTCATCTGCTTCATCACCAGGTCCGCGCGCTGGTCCGGAGAAAGACTGGTGTTCATCCACGGCCCGGTTGGCTGCGGCTTGGGGTGCCAAGGTCCCTGCGCCTGCCCCGGGGCCGTAGCGGCCACCAACAAACAAAGCACGAACGCCGGAATTCCCGCTCCGGCACGGCGTAACGCGTGTCTCATGCATTCACCTCAGGTAAAACGTTTAGCTTGAGCACTCTCATCCTGTCAACATGTCTTCAAGCCGGAGAAAGTTTGGGGTGGCCCTGTAACCCAGGCGAAGTCGGGCATTTGCCACCGATTATTCTACGCGCACATAAGGCAGGTAAACTGGCTCCCAAACGTAGGCACATAAATTCGCCCGCAGCGCAGCAATGTCTTGCGCTTCCGCAACGCCTTCGGCAACCGCCTGCATACCGACGGCTTCAGCCACCACCAGGCTCACCTTACGCGAGTCTGCAATCGGCGGCAGCAGCGGCGCCTCAGGATTCTGCCGAGTTGGTGACAAGGATGCCAG
>Ga0307375_10002372_pt1 | contig 19317 bp, 19 predicted proteins | sample TR1MG_FD_202531 | JGI IMG/M metagenome (GOLD analysis project Ga0307375, IMG submission 202531) | Soil microbial communities from Risofladan, Vaasa, Finland - TR-1 | ecosystem: Environmental > Terrestrial > Soil > Coastal area > Acid sulfate soil | place: Finland: Risofladan, Vaasa | collected...
CCGCCAACTTCCACGACGATCGGCTGGCCTTCCTGGCCACGCAATGAACTGAGCGACTGACTCCAACTGAATTGCATATTGCCCGCGTTGCTGGTGTTGATTTGCTTCAGCGGGCTGAAACGCGTCTGGTCGTTGTTGCGACCCGGCGCGGGCCACATGCTCGGGTTTGCTGCGCTCTTGGCGAGGGCTGCGGATGCGCTCGGTTCGCTTGCCTGGGCCACCGCCGTTGCACCGACAGCCAACCCCAGGCTGGCCAGCATGGTGACGCAAAACCTAAACCGGCGTAACCGGCTACTGTTTTGAGAACTCATGGTGATTTCCTCTCCTCTGCATGTTACTGAACAATCATTCTGGACATTCATCCAGGGATAGCCACATACCGGCTTTTGATTTCTGTAACGCCCCGACTGCACGACTACCCAAGCTGGTATGCGAGGGAAGCTTCGTCACCGCGGCCAGGGTTTGGTCCCCCGTAGACGGATCCATAGCCGCCTACGCAAGTTTTCACACTGTGTCAACTACACTGATCGAGCCCCCCCAAATCCAGCGATTGCACGGAGTGGAGCCACGGGAGCGTAACCGGCTGGCCTGTTCATCCGATTGCGTCCGTATCCCCGGCGATCCGCGCGCGGCCGCTGCATAAGTCAGGTTGGTGAAAGCAGTTTTCATGCCAGACTCCCGTATTGAATTAGCACGTAGATTCAATGTATTGGAGATACGAATCTGTGGTTGTCCCCATGGGCGTCACGAATCCGGTACATCGTTGTACCGGCCACATGACACTCGAGAGTAGTGCCCCAGTTTGAATGCTGATTCGCAAAACGCCCTCACTCGTCGCCTTGAACACCCCCACCACCGCCGAGGGTGAGGAACGGCGCTTGTGAACCGCCGGTGGCCATTCACGTCGCCTGGAGCCAATCTCGAGGCACCCTCGGCGTGCCAGACACGCACCAGCCGTTTGACCTGACGACACGAGGGCCCCGAGCACCTCCGCTGCCCGCCCTTCGGCGCATCCGGCCCCGCCGCCACCTCGGCGAGCCCCGACCCGCTCCACTTCCTGCAGCGCTGCGCAGGGTAGACAGAAAACGGTAAATGGAGGCGCGCCGCTGCCTGCGACCTCGGTTGCACGTAACCAAAGCCGGGGCCTTCCCCGCAAGCCCGCTGGACTTCGGTCCATCATCGCAGAAGGCCACGCGCACACAGTCATTGAGAGTGCCGGCGACCGTGCCGCTACCGAAGCAGGCGACATGCGCTGGCTCAACACAGTACTGAGCAACGCCAAACGCTCGCTCGATGGCACCTATCATGCGTTCAAGTTTCCGGCCTATATTCATCGTTACCTTGGAAGCCCAGTGGCGATTCAACCGCCGCTTCGACCTAAAAATTCTTGTGTCACGATTGCTGGTTGCCGTCGCACGCGGCCAACCTTGGCCGGAGTGACGTTTGCGGGCCGTTGAGCCCTTTCGATTGGCTTAACTTCAGCGCTAATCAGCTGAAGTTTTGCGTGATGGGTTCCCTTGGTGCCGTGCAACGTATTGAACCGTCAGCCGCTGACGGTCTTCCGAAGTCTTGGTACTTGACTGATGCAATGCAGGCCGCGTGCCAGCCCAACAACACCGGTATTTAGGTCTACCAATCAACGTGTTATGAGCCACTTGCGCGCGACAAGAGGATGCAGTGGCGCAACAGCTGTGCTCAATACGCAACAGTGGCTGCTGCAGTTTTGGCTCACCCGCAAGGTAGTGTGTGCGCCGCCACGGACAGGGCCGTAGGCGCGCGCCCCTGTAGATACTGCTGGCGGGCGATGCTTTTGCTCGGGATTCGGGATGGCCAGCCCTTCGGCTGTTGAGAGCGAGGATTCGGGATTCATCAGAGCATCGCCCGCGAGCGGGTTCTACGACCGAAGGGAGTTCCTTCTTCGGGGCGATCGCAGGGACCCTCCTCTTCAGGTCCCAAGCAAGCGCATTTCACCGGGCAGCAGGCCATCCAGGGCATGCTCTCCAATGCGCTGGCGCATCAGGCGCAACATGGGGAACCCCGCGGCAGCGGTCATCCGCCGGACCTGCCGGTTGCGCCCCTCGCGCAGATGCAGCTCGAGCCAGCTGGTGGGAATGCTCTGGCGGAAGCGCACGGGCGGATCACGCGGCCACAGCCACGCGGGCTTCGCCTTGTCCTTGTCGCCCAACGCCAAGGTCGGCGGCAGCATCCACAAGCCCTTGGGATGGTCGCGGGTGTCCTTCGCATTGACATTGATCTCGCTGCTGTTCTGCAGCTTGAAGCCGGCGTCGGTGGCAAACTTGATGACGCTGGCTGTCGGCAGGCAGCCGGAATTCATCACGGCGTCGAGCTTGGCACCAGGAGCTGCGCGATGATCGACCACGCCCAGCGTGCCGCCGGGCTTGAGTAAGTCGAAGAACGCCTTGAACATGGCTGGCGCCGTGTCTGCCACCACCCAGTTGTGTACGTTGCGGAAGGTCAATACGACATGGGCCGAGCCGGGCGGACCCAATACCGGATGCCTGGCATCAAACGTGACGATGCTCGCGTTGGCGTACTGCGTCGGATCGGCCGCAAACTTGCGATGCCGGACGCTGTCGCCCTGCTTGGCCTCCTTGCCGGTCGAAGGCTTCTGATGGCCGCTATGTAGTGGCTGCGGCGCTCCCGTCGCGGCGGTCGGTCGCTCACGGCCGCTCAATACACCACCAGGGAGCGGACGACCTTGCCCGCGTGCAACAAGTCGAAGGCGCGGTTGATGTCCTCCAGCGGCATCACCTCAGAGATCATCTCGTCGATCTTGATCTCGCCCTTCATGTAGCGCTCGACGTAACCCGGCAGCTGCGAGCGGCCCTTGACACCACCGAAGGCAGACCCTCGCCAGACGCGGCCGGTGACCAGCTGAAACGGGCGCGTGCTGATCTCCTGCCCGGCACCGGCCACGCCGATGATGGTCGACTCGCCCCAGCCCTTGTGACAGCACTCCAGTGCCGAACGCCTCACGTGGACGTTGCCGATGCACTCGAATGAATAGTCGACACCGCCATCATGTCGACAATCACCTGCTGGATCGGGGTGTCGCCGTGATCCTTCGGATTGACGAAGTCGGTGGCACCCAGCGCCTTGGCCATCACCGCACCCTGTACCACCGACAGACCAATGCCGCCCATGCCGAATACCGCGACCGTGGAGCCGGGCTCGACCTTGGCCGTATTGAGTACCGCGCCGATGCCGGTGGTGATGCCGCAGCCGAGCAGACAGACCTTTTCCAACGGCGCGTTTTTGGAAATGTTGGCCAGCGAGATCTCCGGTAGCACGGTGTACTCGCTGAAGGTACTGCAGCCCATGTAGTGCAGGATCGGCTTGCCGTTGATGGAAAAGCGCGAGGTACCGTCCGGCATCAAGCCTTTGCCCTGGGTCACGCGAATCTTCTGGCACAGGTTGGTCTGCCCAGCAGGCGATATGGGTCGATAGCGATCATCAACCCATATCCACAGCCGAGGGCTGCTTCCCCAGGCCTCCTCAACTGGCGCCAACTGCTACTAATCCCCGCTGAAAGCCGAGTTGTCCCTGCGCTGCGCGTTCGACCTCGCCAGATTGCGCCCGCAGATCGACATGACTGCCTGCGATCCTGATCTGAACAAGTCCAACGCTGGTGGCGTAGTTCAGGTTTCGATCAGGCCATTGCGCATCGCAATCAGGGTCAATTCGGCCTGGTTTCCCGCCCCCAGCTTCTGCTTGATCTTGTACAGGTGAGTGCCTACGGTGTTGGGAGACAGCGACAGAATCTCGGCAATACGGTTGACCGATTGCCCGCGCGCAAGCTGCAGGAATACAGCAAATTCGCGCTCGGACAGTGCCTCGACAGCACCGGGATTACCGTTCATGTCCTGTATCGCCAACTTTCGCGCAATCTCGGCGGAAAGATAGATGCGTCCGGCAGCAATCACCCGTACCGCCTCAATGAGCTCCTCCGGTGCGGTGCGTTTGGACAAATAGCCGAGCGCGCCAGCCTTGAGCACCCGCTTCGCATGTGCCGTGTCCTCGTGCGCCGAAAGCACCAGAACGCGCGCCGTCTTGTCCCGCACCAGCAGCCGACGCACCGCTTCAATTCCTCCCATGCCGGGCATCGACAAATCCATGATGACAACGTCGGGAGTGATTTCAGCGTAACGCTGATACGCCAGCTCGCCGCTATCGGTCTCGGCGGCGACCTCGATATCCGAGCTCGCCGCCAGCAGCATGCGGAAACCCACTCGCACAACGGCATGGTCGTCGACCAGCATCACCCGGATTTTCGCCAACATCTCGGTCACCCCAGTGGCAGCCTGGCATGCATGCGCGCACCGCCGGTTTCCATGTTGTCCAGCTCCAGCTCACCGCCGAGCGTACGTGCGCGTTCGCGCATGCCGCGCACGCCATAGTGGCCGGGGCGCTGCCAGTCTGGCGCCAACCCACGCCCATCATCGCGCACCTCGATATGCAACGAGCCTGACTCGTTGCGCAGCTCGATCTCGACATGCTGCGCCTGGGCGTGCCGCAATACGTTGGTCGTCGCCTCCTGCACGATGCGGTAAGCCGCCAGCGCAAAACTTTCACCGAGCCTGACCGGCAGGCTACCCAGCGTAAGCGTGAACTCCATGTGTGGCTGTTCGCGTCGCCATGACGAAACCCGATCTTCAATCGCCTCGGCAAGTTCCAGGTTGTCCAACGCCGCTGGATGCAGGCGCGGGATCAAGTCGTGTATGGCGCCATACAGATTGCCGGCAGTGTCGGCAATCAGCTGCGCCGCTTCACGAGACTCGATATCTCCCCCATGACGGTCGTGCTCCTGCCTGAGCGCGAGAGCGACGGCCATGCTGCGGATCGCCGTAATCATCTGCGCGGTTTCATCATGCAATTCCTGAGCGATATGACGACGCTCATCCTCGATGCGACTCTGGACCACGACGACAAGCTCCCGACTCTGCTCCAGTCGCAAAGTCGCTTCCACTGCCTCGCGGCGCGCATCGAGATTGTCCTCAATGGCCTGTGCGGCACGATTGAAGGCACTGGCAATCGCCCCGGTTTCAGCGCCCTTGAAATCCTCGGGCAAGCGCGTGTGGTAGGCGCCGCGCTGCATATCCTCCAGCCCACACAGAATGGTCCGGAATGGCCGGGTAGTGCGCCTGACCAGCCAGAACACCAGCAGATTCCCGAAAACCATCGCCAACAGGCCGATCTGCAGCAAACGCACCGTGTCGTCCCAACCATCGAGTACCGCGCGGGACGCATTGGCCTCGATATCCAGCACGCAACAATCGGCGTAACGCATCACGCTGCGCATGGGTGCCGGCTCCACCAGTGCGGCGTACCAAGTCGGGGCAAAACGCCCTGCCTTGTAGGACGATGGGGGTGAACGATAGACATCACGCCCCAGCGCATCGCGCAAGGTGATGTCGGTGGAGCGCACGCGCCCCAGGCGCTCAAGCGACTGCAGCACAACCCCCTGACTAGTGCTCGGATAGGTATCGATGAAATACGAAAGCAGCTTGGTCGCGACGATGTTCGCAGCCACGGTTTCCTCCCGCACACTGCTGCGCGTGTTGATGACCTGGAAGGTGAGCAGGACCGTGGTGAACACAGCGATCAGACCGGCCACCAGCAGGTTCAGTTGCCAGCGCAAGCTCATCGGTTCGCCACCGTCGTCGTTACCGGCCACTGCGTAAAATCCCCCGTGGCCGCGAAGCCGTCGGTCGCTTCACGCAACAGGCGGAAGGTCTGCGGGTGCCATGGTGCGTGCCCGGCCTGGTCCGCCCATGCCAGACGGCTCCCGGCGCAGGCACGCTGCACCCGCCAGGCATTGCAAGGTCGGCATATCCAGTCATGTGTGCCGTGCACAAGCGCCAGCGGAACACCACTCAGTGCGCTTGCGGCACGGATCACCGCGGCCTCGCCGAGAAAGCAGCGACGCGCCAGGTAATGTGCCTGCACGCGATATCTGGCAAGCAGACGGCGCCCTGCATCAACGTCAGGCACCGAAACGACCGGCGCTGCCGAAGACGGTCGATCGAGCTTGTCCTCATAAACCTGCCAGGCGCTTGCCACACGCCAGGCGTGCTCGTCATGTGCGCCCGGATCCGCAAGACAGCGGTCAAGATAAGTAACCACGCGACGACGCCAGCGCTTGGGAATGACTGCCATGAATTCGGCATGGGCCTCGGGTGCAAACGCGGCTACCCCGTGGAAAAACCAATCCAGATCAGCCTGGCTCGTCAGGAACATGCCGCGTACCAGCACACCACGGATACGTTCACGATACCTCGCTGCATATACCACCGCGAGTGCCGCCCCCCACGAACCGCCCACGACCAGCCAGCGTTCGATACCCAGATGCCTGCGTAGTGCCTCGATGTCCTCGATCAGAACGTCGGTATGATTGTGCGCGGTTTCGCCCAGCGGGGTGCTGCGTCCGCAGCCGCGCTGGTCAAACTGCACGATCCGGTAGCGGGTGGAATCAAGGATCTCGCGGTGGCGCGGCGTGCTGCCGGAACCCGGCCCACCGTGCAGAAGCAACGCCACGATTCCGTCAGGCGCGCCGGTCTGCTCGTAATACACGTGATGACCATGGCCAACATCGAGCCAGCCGACGCGGAGCATCGGGGGCATCGCGGGCGCACCTGAAAACGGTTCGGCAGACATCGTCCGATCCTACTGCATCCACCGTACGGGATTGCCGGTCACGGCTGCGCCTGTGCTCCACATAGCGAAAATCGTGAGACCACAATCACGACTCTCGCGACGCGCAACGCGCACTTTCGCTCCCATGCTCGGTCACACATGGACGCCGGCGCAGGCCGGTGAGGCGTTCCTTGGCCCGCGGTTTTCCATGGCTGCCGGGTCGACTCATCAACGAGAGAACTCACATCATGAAATGGGAAACTCCGCAAGCGATGGACCAGCGTTTCGGCTTTGAAATCACGATGTATATCGCCAGGCGCTGAAACACGACAACGCGGCGCGCCGGGGGATCCGTCCTGGATCTTCCCGGCGTGTCCGCCATCGCCATCGGGAAGATCTGCACATGCGTGTTCACGTACTCGGCTCCGCTGCCGGCGGCGGTTTTCCACAATGGAACTGCAATTGCCGACTCTGTGATGGTGTGCGTCATGGCACCATCAAGGCAAAACCCCGTACCCAGTCGTCAATCGCCTTGAGTGGCGATGACCGCAACTGGCTGCTGTGCAATGCATCGCCGGACATCCTCACCCAGCTGCGCGCGTTTCCCGCGCTGCAACCGGCGCGGGCGATCCGCGACACCGCGATCAGCGCCGTGCTGCTGATGGACGCCCAGATTGACCACACCACGGGGCTTTACATGCTTCGCGAACACCACGGGCCGCTCGAAATCTGGTGCACGGAACCGGTGCGCGAAGACCTTGAACACGGCAATCCGCTGTTTTTGCTGCTCAAACACTACTGCGGCCTCAGCTGGCGACGCATTCCGCTGGACGGCAGCACGTTCGAGATCGCCAGCGTCCCCGGCCTGCGCTTCACTGCGCTGCCCCTGCTCAGCAACGCACCGCCCTATTCGCCGCACCGCGACAAGCCGGTTCCGGGAGACAACATCGGCCTCATGGTGGAGAACATCGCCGACGGCAAACAACTTTTCTACGCGCCTGGACTCGGCGAGATCGAGGCACATGCCACCAAAGCCATGCAGCGCGCCGATTGCGTGATGGTCGACGGCACCTGCTGGCGTGATGACGAAATGGTCGCTCTCGGGCTTTCGAAGAAGCGCGCGCGGGATATGGGGCACCGTGCCATCAGTGGCGAAGGCGGCATGCTCGAGGCGCTGGCGGCATTGCCTGCCTCCACACGAAAGATCCTGATCCACATCAACAACACCAACCCGGTCCTCGACGAGGACGGCGCCGAGTTCGCGCAGGTTTCCGCTGCCGGCGTCAAACTGGCCCATGACGGCATGGATTTCTCCGTATGAACACGAGCGCATGGAACCACCAGGAATTCGAGGCCAAGCTCCGCGAAAGGGGTGCTGCGTATCACATCCATCACCCGTTCAACCGGATGCTCAACGAAGGCAAGGCGACACCCGAGCAGATTCGCGGCTGGGTCGCCAATCGCTACTACTACCAGATTTCGATTCCGCTGAAGGATGCGGCGATCCTGTCCAACTGCCCGGATCGGGCGATGCGTCGTCAATGGGTGCAACGCATACTCGACCACGACGGTCACGGCGACGATGCCGGTGGTATCGCTGCCTGGGCGCGGCTGGGGTTGGCCACCGGACTGGCGCGCGAGGAGATCGAGGATCTGCGCCATGTGGCTCCCGGTGTCCGCTTTGCGGTCGATGCCTACGTGAATTTCGCCCGGCGCGCACCATGGCAGGAAGCGGTGTGTTCCTCGCTGACCGAACTGTTCGCGCCGAAGATCCACAAGGAGCGTCTGGCAAACTGGCCCGACCACTACCCGTGGATCGACAGCGAAGGCCTGCAGTACTTCCGCAATCGCGTGTCGCAGGCACGCCGTGATGTCGAACAGGCCCTCGAGGTGACACTCTCGTACTTCGTTACCCCGACGCTGCAGCAGCGCGCACTCGACACATTGCAATTCAAGCTCGACATCCTGTGGACGATGAACGACGCGATGGCGCTGAAGTATGGCGTGGAAACACCGCCATGACGCTTCCCCCCACAACGGACACCGCTCACGACCCGGCTACATCCGCCGCTACTGACGACACTCACTTTGCCGGCGAAGACATCCCGCGGGTCGGACACGGTTTCCGTCTGCAGTGGGAGCCGGTGCAGAACGCGCATGTACTTCTCTATCCGGAGGGCATGGTGAAATTGAACGGCAGCGCCGGTGAGATCCTCTCGCGCTGCGATGGCAGCAGGACCGTGGCGGCGATCGTCGCCGAGCTTGAACAGCGATTCGACCAGGCCGGACTGCAACACGAAGTGATCGCCTTCCTCGACATGGCCTGCACGCAACGATGGGTGGAACGCGCATGACCGCGACGCTGGAACCAACCAGCAACGACGACATCGGGCCGCCCTTCTGGCTGCTGGCGGAGCTCACCTACGCGTGCCCCCTGCACTGCGCGTTCTGCTACAACCCGGTCGATTTCGCCAGGCAGAAGGATGAGCTTTCCACCGATGAATGGCTGCGCGTGCTGCGCGAAGGGCGGGCACTGGGGGCGGTGCAGTGTGGCTTCTCCGGGGGCGAACCGCTGCAACGCAAGGATCTCGAAATCCTCGTCGCCGAAGCCCACCGCCTCGGCTACTACACCAACCTGATCACGTCCGGCATCGGTCTGGACGAGGCGCGCATCGCCGCACTCAAGCAGGCCGGACTCGACCATATCCAGTTGTCATTCCAGGATTCGAGCCGCGAAGTCAACGATTTCCTGTCGTCGACGCGCACCTTCGACCTCAAGCGGCGCGCTGCCAGGCTGATCAAGCAGCATGGCTACGAGATGGTGATGAACTGCGTGATCCACCGCCTGAATATCGACCATATCGACCGCATCATCGAACTCGCGGTGGAGATCGAGGCTGATTACCTCGAACTTGCCAACGCGCAGTACTATTCGTGGGCGCACATCAATGTCGATCAGCTGCTGCCGACTCGCGAGCAGTTGGTGCGTGCCGAGGCCACCACCAACCAGTGGCGCGCCAAACTCGGCAAGCAGATGAAGCTCTTTTTCGTGGTACCGGACTACTACGAAAAACGCCCCAAGAAATGCATGAATGGTTGGGGAAATGTCTTCCTCACCATCGCACCCGATGGCGTCGCACTGCCCTGCCACACCGCGCGAATGTTGCCCGGCATGGCGTTTCCCAATGTGCGCGAGATAAACCTGCGCGAGATCTGGTACGAATCCGAGGGTTTCAATCGCTACCGTGGCACCGGCTGGATGAAGGATCCATGCAAAACCTGCCCGGAACGTTTCACCGATCTCGGCGGCTGCCGCTGCCAGGCATTCATGCTGGCCGGCGATCCGGCGCTCGCCGATCCGGTTTGCGACAAGTCGCCCCATCACGACGCGGTACTGGCGGTGGTCGCCACCGCGCAGTTGCCGCGCGATACGGCGACCGTCAGGCCGCTGGTATTCCGCGGCCGCAAGGAATCACTGGCCTCCGAAAAGCTGTTTTGAGGCCGACATGCGAATACCTTCGTTCGATCCCGTCCACCGTGATGTCGTTCGCGAGCTGGTCGGCGCGCCGATACCGCCAGTGCGCTTCGACGTTCGTGATCTCGACCACACGACGACGCCTGCCAGCGATCTCGACGCATTCGTCAATGCCCGCTGGCGTGCGGCGAACCCGGTACCTCCCGACCGCAGCTGCTGGGACTGTTTCACAATCCTCACCGAACGTGCCTTGCAGACCCAGGCCGAAGTGGCCATCAACGCGGTGCTGACCGGCGCCACACGCACGCACGCCGAGCGCGTGGTCGGCGACTTCTGGTGCAGTGGCATGGACGGGGGTGCGCTCAATGCCCTCGACATCTTGCCGCTGCGAGAGGAGTTCGCGCGGATCGATGCGCTCGACACACCCGAGGCGATCGCAGCCTACCTGACCGATCGCCACGCACGCGGCTGGGGCTTGCTGTTCGGCTTCGAGGTCGCACCCGATTTCGAGAATCCCTCCGCCACCATTCCCTTCATCTTCCAGGGTGGCCTCGGGCTACCGAACCGCGACGCCTATTTCGACGCGACATCGCATGGCGCCGCGGTGCTCGTGGCGTATCGCGCGCATATCGCCGCGATGCTGGCGCGTGGCGGCATGCCGGACCCGGAAACGCAATCAATGGCGAATGCGGTCATCGTATTTGAAACCCGCCTGGCATCAGCATCTCTGTCGCGGCAAGCGCTTGCCCGCGATATTGGACAACGCTACCGCCGCGTCGATCTTGATGAGGCCGATCGCCAGCACTCGATGTTCGTATGGAGCACGTTCTTTGCGGCGCAGGGAATCGCGTCTCCGCCGTACTTTTCACTGGCGATGCCGTCATTCCACGCCACGGTTGACGCCATGTTGCGCGAGGTACCGGTCGCGGTCTGGCGCGCCTACCTGCGCTTCCACACCATCGACCAGATGGCGGTGCATCTCGATGACGCCACGGTCGCCCTGCACCATCGTTTCCACGGCGAACTCCTGCGCGGGCAGCGTGTGCTGACGCCGCGCTGGAAGCGCGTGCTGCGCGCGATCGACGCAAGCATTGGCGAAGCGATGGGGCAACTCCACGTGGCGCGAACGTTTCCGCCCGGCGCGAAGCACGGTGCCGAGGTGCTGGTGGATCGCCTGCGCGCAGCGCTGCGGATCCGCATCGAACGGCTCGACTGGATGGGCCCGCAGACCCGAACGCATGCGCTGCGCAAGCTTGCCGCCATGCGCGTCAAGATCGGCTTCCCGGGACACTGGCGTGACTGGTCAGGACTCGATACCTCGGCGCTGACCTGGTGCGCGAATATCCTTTCTGCACGCGCACTGAATCATCGCTGGATGCTCGCGAAACTCGGCAAACCGGTCGATCAGCTCGAGTGGCCGATGCTGCCGCAGACGGTCAATGCCGGCTACGATCCGCAACGCAACGAGATCGTGTTTCCGGCGGCGATTCTGCAACCGCCATTCTTCGACCCAGACGCCGACGACGCACTGAACTTCGGCGGCATCGGCGCGGTTATCGCGCACGAGATGACCCATGCCTTCGACGACCAGGGCAGCCGCTTTGGCGCCGACGGACGCTTCGAGAATTGGTGGGGCGATGCGGATCGCGCGCACTTCGAGGCGAGCGCGCAGCGCCTCATCGAGCAGGTCGACAGCTTGCCCGGTACCGAAGAACGCGTCGATGGTCGCCTGACCTTGAGCGAAAACATCGCCGACCTTGGTGGCCTCGCGATCGCCTATGACGTGCTGCAGGACACGCTTGCTGCCGCGGCCAGCCCGGATCCGATGCACGATGGCTACAGTCAGAACCAGCGTTTCTTTCTCAACTGGGCGGTGATCTGGCGCCAAAACCTGACGCGGGACGAGCGCCGGCAGCGCGTCCGCACCGATCCGCACGCGCCGGCCACGGTGCGCACCAACATCGCAGCCTCCAACCTGGCCACGTTCGCCGAGGCCTTCGGATGCGAACCCGGCGACCGGATGTGGCGCGCCTTGAGCGATCGCATCGGACTCTGGTGACCGTTCTTTCCCTGCGCGAGATCGGGAGCAAACCGAAGCGACTGATCACTCATCGGCGAAATCGCCCACAAGGTCGAACTGGAGACCCGGCTCATCGGCCATCAAGGCATTCGCGATCGTTGCCGGCCGATCGGCCAGCCCTATGGCATGCCAAAGGTATTGAAGCAGCCTTGCAGCGCATGGGACAGCTGCGCCACGCCCTTTTGTCGGCTCATGCCAGCGACGCATCAGCACTTTCCGAAGTATTGCCCGCTCTGGTTGCTCGAGAGGCCGTTATCGTGGTTGTTCAGTCGCTGTGGACTGCCTTGTGACCGCCAGCATGGGCGGATGCGCCAGCGTCTGATAGATCACGCAGTAGCGCTCGGTCAGGCGCAGCAGGGTTGCGAGCTGCTCATCCGATGCATCGGTGTCCAGGGTGAATTTGAGTCGTATGTTCTGAAAACCCACAGGGGCCTCCTTGGATACACCCAGTGTGCCGCGAAAGTCGAGGTCACCCTCTGCCACCAGCGAGGCGTCTCGCAACGCGATGCCAAGCGCCGTGGCAACCGCATTGAGAGTCACCCCGGCGCAGGCCACCAGAGCTTCAAGCAGCATGTCGCCCGAGCACGCACTGAGGCCGCTTCCGCCCGTGGCAGGATGCAGTCCGGCAACCACCAGCGCCTTGCCGGTTTCGATCTTGCAGCTGAGCCCTTCACCCAGTCGCCCCTGCGCGCGCAGCGTGATGCGCGCCGCATCCGGCTGCTCGCGGTAATGCTCTTTCAGCGGCGTCTGGACAGAGCGCAGTTCTTCAGCGTCCACGATGTAGCCTCCAGCGGTTGTCGGATTACTTCATGCGACGCGCTGTCGTGCAAACAAGCTGGGAGCGAGTCGGTCTTCCACGGACTTTACTCTGCCCCCGCTGTTCTGCGCGTATCAACAGCGATACCGGCGAGCCCGCACGCTGGCTGAAACGAGGGTCGGCGGCGTCCGTGGATTGCTTCAGCAACAGCGTCGAACCAACGGCATCGTCATGTCGTTGATCCGATCGACAAGTCGGTACATCCAACCCGGCGGTTACTTCGTCTCGATGATCTTCTTGAGATTATCCAGGCCTGACTGGTAAACGCCTCCGATAACCTTGATGGCAGTAGCATCATTGGCATCGGCGGCAGGATGCGAGCCAGTGTCTTTGCGCTTGAACGAACCGGTCCAGCTGACCTTCGAAAGGCCCTGTCCCGCTGCCTTGACGGTGAACGTGGACTTGTAGGATGTGACCGGTAGCACTCCGTCAAGTATCTCGTAGCGGAACGAATGATGCTTGTTGTCGAAGGCAAGCAGCTTTTCGTGGATCTTGCCACCGTCACCTAACGTGAGCTGACGCTCGGCCCCTGGTTTGTTATTCGTGCCTGCGACGATTTCATCCTTGACGACGGCGGGGTGCCAGGTATTCAGGCCGCCGAAGTCCCTGGCCTTGGCCCACACCTCGGCCGGTGTGGCGTGAATGGTGACGCTCTTGCTGACCTTGAGTACCGGCGCAGTGGCGAAACTGAGTGTCGGTATCGCTACAAATGCAAGCAGAACCACGTTGCGAATGATGCTCACGATGACGCTCCCCATGACTGAGTGATGCCGGAGTACAGGAGCGATCAGGCCGATTCTGCGTACCGGACTGGGCCGAATCTGACACAAAGACCGGATCACCGCATGCCGCACTGCAGCCAAACACCGGCAGGGCAAGAGTGAGCGTGATGAATCGCAAGTACGTGCGCCCTTGCCGTGCCCGCCGAGCAGGGCATCCACCGTACCGGCGAGCCCATCTTCCAGCCTTGCGCAGCGGGCTTTGAACCAATAGCCCTTTACCCATATTCCGGGGTCGCGACGACGTTGCCTCGTCACAACCAAGGCGCCGATTTGTCACAAGGGAAATGGTGCGCCCTTCGGAGAGCATAAAGGTATCCGACGCCTCGCTCCCTGATAGCGCCTAAAATTTTGTAAATGCATGTTTAATATGGTTTTGTAAGCCAGATACGACACCACGAAAGGTCATATAGAGTCGATTAAGCCAACTCGTTCGATTTTCTTCATTTTGATCAGCATGACCACATCTCTGCCTTCCCGTTACAGCTTCGGGTGGCGCGCACGGTGAACGTGCCACAACGCGTGACGCGCGCTTCTTCCTCGACGAAGTCAGTCGTGCGCCGTACGGGCAGACCCTGCAGATGCGCGCGCTCAATGGCCTCCTTCAGATAGCGGTGCGAGGACTCGACGCTGCCGTTCTCGTGGCTCACACCGCGGTTGTTGCGTGTGCCGGCCATGTCGTAGTGACCGAGCAGCGCCGTGTAGCGCACGGTGAAGTCTTCTTCCTCGGCCAGGTTCTTGAAGGCTGCCGACAGGCTGTCGGTGCGGTGTTCCTGCGACGTGCCACCGGCCTGCCACAGGGCGTTCTGCAGTCCCTTGGACAGGGCCTCGACGCTCTCCCCGCCCTCGACCACTTCGACATGCTCCCAGCGTGTTGGCGCTCGCGTCAAATTGACCATCGTGCGCGTTTTCGGCTGACCGCCTTCACCGCCGGCGCACGCTCAGCCCACACTGGGTTTGGTTAGCGCCAACCTTGATCACTCTATTTTCGGCAGCCCGGTCAAATCCATGTGCGCGCCAACAGCCGGGCTTCGAAGGATCGCCTGCGCGAGAAATCACAGGGTCTTTACCGAGCCAAAGACGGAAGCTTGATGTATGTCAGTGCACCGGCGCGAGTGACCCAGCATTGTGCGTGCACCTCACAAGTTCATGCATTCCATGTCGAACAACGAATCCGGCACCCCGCTCCCCGATGGCAGCAAGTTTGTGAGCCCGCAGGGAACACGCGCGATCAAGGGCGGGATCCGGCCAAACCCAGCCAGCAGCGTGCCGGATAGCGAGCGCAAGCCACCATGGCTTAGGGTCAAGCTACCCAGCGGCGCACGCTATGAGGATATTCGTCAGATCGTCGGCCAGCACAAGTTGAACACGGTATGCGCGGAGTCGAAATGCCCGAACATCGCCGAGTGCTGGGGTCGGGGTACCGCAACGCTGATGCTGATGGGTTCGGTATGCACGCGCGCCTGCAGGTTCTGTTCAGTCAGCACGGGCAATCCCCAGGGCTGGCTTGACCCACTTGAACCCATGCAGGTGGCCAATGCCGTGGCGCTCATGAAGTTGCAGCATGTCGTGCTGACCTCGGTTGATCGCGATGATCTTGCTGACGGCGGCGCCGCACATTACTCGGCGTGCATCAAGGCGATTCGCCAGCGTTCGCCGCAGACTGCGCTGGAGGCACTGACGCCCGATTTCGCCGGCAGGCTGGACGCCGTCGCGACAGTGCTCAATGCCGGTCTTGCCACCTATGCACAAAACCTGGAAACGGTTGAGCGGCTCACCCATCCCGTGCGCGATCCGCGTGCAGGCTACGCACAGACCTTGTCGGTACTGGCTTTTGCCAAGCGTCACGCACCCGACACACTGACCAAGACCAGTTTGATGTTGGGCCTGGGCGAAACGGACGCAGAAATTGATCGCACCCTGGACGATCTCCGCTCCGCGAATGTCGACGTGGTCACGCTGGGGCAATACATGCGACCGAGCCCACATCACCTGCCGGTACTGCGATTCGTCGCGCCCGAACAGTTCCTCCAATATCGCGAGCTGGCACTGGGCAAGGGTTTCCTGGAAGCCGTGGCGGGACCGCTGGTACGCTCCAGCTATCGCGCTGAACGCGTGCTGGAGCACAATAACCTCGGCTTGTGAAACAACCTTCTCGAGCCTGACCCTGAGGCCTTTCCAGGAGCTTCACCATGGACCATCCGATGTACCCGCATGCCACACCTGAGCTGGCGCGCAAGCGTCGAGAACTGGCGCCTGAACCACTCAAGGCATTCAAGGCATTCAGTGCGGCCGTGTTCGCCGAAGGTGCACTGCCCGGCGTCACCAAGCAGCTGATTGCAGTGGCGGTGGCGCATGTCACGCAATGCCCCTATTGCATCAAGGGACACACCAGCGCGGCGCTGAAGCACGGTGCCAGCGAGGAACAGATCATGGAGGCGATCTGGGTGGCCGCCGAGATGCGTGCCGGTGGCGCCTACGCGCACTCTGCGTTGGCGCTGGACGCCATGCAGCACGAACACGACGCTGAATGAATCGCCAGGCAATTCCAGAGGGCGCTGTGGACCGCAGCCGGTTGACGGCGAATCCGGGCTGCCTCTCCACGATCCCTGACATGGCCAGACGACCTGACGGGTCGCCCATGGGGCTGGTCGGGCTGCTCTGTGCCGTCCTGTCCCGGAGACTCCCGGTCAACGTGCGAGCGGGATTGACGGGTGGGTTTGGTTTGGCTGCATCTTCCGGATTACTGCTAGTCTTTCATTGGAAAATTTGACGGGGAATGACGATGACAACGCGCGTGATGGCCTGGGCGGAACGCGCCCCACTGTGGCGGGTCTTCTGGCTGTACGGCGTGATCCCCAGCAACCTGCTGTGGGCAGTCGCGCTGGGAATGATGTCTGCCGGATTGCACGTCAATCTCGTCCGCAGCCTGCTGGTTTTCCTGCTGGTCTTTACTGCCTGGATCGTCCGCGCGGTGTGGCTTGCGGCACCGAACGCGGCGGATCGGCGTTACGGCGCGATCTCAAGGGCGCTGACGGTCGCCTGGGGCATCAACACGGTGCTGCTGGTGTTTTTCCTTGAATTGCAACTGCTGCGCTAAATCAGCTGAACTGCAACACGTTGCCAAGGCGATCGAACGCCGCAAACTCGGCCACGCGTCCGTTGTTGATCGCGTTCACCATGAACCTCAGCGGCTGGGCGGCCTCGTCTGGGCTCGGCGCTACGCCTGCGCGACCGGACAGGCTCGCCACGAAGACAACATCCCAGTCCATGCCGGTGCGTACCGACTCTTCCACCAGCGCCTCAAAATTGGCAATGTCGACTGGAGCCTTGTCCACGCACAGGACCGGCGACAGCGTGCCGCCTTCGCGTGCATCGAAGCGCTCGCGCTGAGCGGCGGTGGCAGCATCGGGCAACTCGGCCTTGGCGAACGCCAACAATAGCCGTTGCGGCTCCGTTTGCCGGTGCGCAGCGGTGAGAAGATCCTGGAAGCTGGTCAGCATGATGATGCATACGGGTAAGGATGAGCGCACAAGCTACCATGACGTATGAGCCCGAAACATCGGCTTCATGAGTATCAATTGTCACAGGGAACAATTTCGTGGCCTATGCCGGTCGAGTGCCACCTTCCTTGATCGCGTGGCTCTGCTCCACGACAAATGGAGCAGCACCTCCACGCTGCTTCCAGTCCGCCCACCTGCATTCTTCACAGAAACGGCGCCCGGATCATGGCCTTCGGGGCCATCGGGATCGGTCTTGATGCCGCCACGCACTGTCGAACTGAGTGACCATGCAGGACTCATTACCCCTCCCGGACGTTCATTCCCGTACCTGCGCCATTCGTTGACGGAGGCACGCAACCACCCGCGCATATATTGTCTTGCCGAGGGATGTCAGGCTGACAGCAATCCGTAATTTTTCGCACTGGAAGTGAAGCCGCCTTGGCGGAAGCCCGCAGCCGCGAGGGGGAAGGGACGTAAGGCCCGCCAACCGACCACGTTCCGGCAAAATTTATCTCGCGTAACGCAACACACGACGAAGCAGGCCGGTGAACGCCATCGCCCACGCCGCGAGCGCGATGCACAGGAAGAGCGGTGCCAGCCAGTCGAGGAAACCCAGGCCCAGTGCCTGCGACATCGCATGCGTGCTGACGGCATACATGCCCAACGGAAACACGGCACCCCAGTACTGCGGGTCGTAGGTCAGCGGCAGGCGCTTGTAGACGTAGCGCCACACCGCCAGCACCGCCAGCATCGGTATCCACCAAGTGCCGGTCGCCCAGTAGAACACCGTGAATCCCTTCAGGAACGGCAACAGCGAATGAAGGAACGGCGCGTCTGGCGTGTTTTCCACGAGCCGCGAGCCGGCCAGGGTGGAAATGGCCATCGCGCCCATGTTGATCCAATACGGTGGCGCCAGGTCATCGGGTGAGAAATGGAAGAATGTGTAGCGGTAGAAGATCAGCGACATCATCCAGATGTACAACATGCCACCCCACAACCACATCGACAGGGCGAAGAAATTCAGTTCCAGCTTCCATGGCTGGTCGATGTGTGCGGCGATCAAGGCGCTCAGCACGGCCAGCGACTGCGTGGCCACCACCGCCAGCAGCCAGCCACCGGTAATTCCGCGGTCAAGGGCTGGCTTGTCCTCCTTGATCGTGAAGGCGGTGAAAATCGTATAAGTCAGGCTGATCCACAACACGGCCGCCATCGCCAGCAGCAGCATGGCGTAGTGGAATTCAGCTTCCAGCAACACCACCTGACTCCCGAGTACGGCGGTGCCGGCAACCATGGTGAAAAAGCCGGGGCCGCGCAGGTGATCGATCAGGTCCGCGCCGCAGCGTCGTCTGTAGTAAAGCAGGCGCAATACCGTCAGCGTCCACAACACCACCCAGGCGAGCAGATTCAGCCAGAACAGAATTTTCGCAGACAGCTCCCAGCCGTTCAGGTGCAAGCCGATGGAAATGATGCCCGTCGCCATCACCATGGCAAAGTTGGCCGGCGACAGCTCGGCCAGATCCGCGATGGCGTGAGCCAACCGTTGCCGCATGACACTCATGGTTGACGCCTCTCGCAGCCAGCGGGATGCCCCAGTGCACGGCTCCCTCGCCGCCTGTGCGCAGGCTTGGCGGCGTATGGCGGGTGGGCCGATATGGTCATGTGCTGTTCCCCTTGCATCGATCGCCAATCTTTTCCTGACCGCCCGCGCCCGGCCGGGATGAGGTGACTGGCATTCCTGCTCACTGCAATCCGGCGAAGTCAGGACCCGTGCCGACGCGACGATCGCTGATGCTGGTGCGCCACCTTGTCGGGCAGATGAACACGATAGCCCGTGTGGATTCGATCACGGTCGCTCCTGCGCCGCCATGATCTCCGGCAAGTCGGTGGCGTGTTCGACGTGCGGGAACTCCCGGCGCTCCATCCGCCGTATCGCAAAATGCATCCACACCAGCGCACAGGTGACCAGTGCGAACAACAGCATGAAGCAGCTGGTCCACACCCCGATCAAA
>Ga0307375_10002374_pt1 | contig 19308 bp, 25 predicted proteins | sample TR1MG_FD_202531 | JGI IMG/M metagenome (GOLD analysis project Ga0307375, IMG submission 202531) | Soil microbial communities from Risofladan, Vaasa, Finland - TR-1 | ecosystem: Environmental > Terrestrial > Soil > Coastal area > Acid sulfate soil | place: Finland: Risofladan, Vaasa | collected...
CATCCTGGTGAAGGAACAGTATGGTGGAAGTGGCTACCAGACCCAATAAAGGAGAAACAATAGTGAGCATAGAGCAGAAATTGAAGTCGTTTCGAACTGAAATGGCCCTATGGAATTTTGAATCAGCGGTAAGAATTGTTTCTGAATTTGAAGATTTTCCCAAGAACGCTTATTATTTGTTGAAGTCATTAATGAATGGCTTTGGTAACTGTGCATGTTGTAGAACTGGAGCTGCCTATCGTGGCATTCCGAAACAAGTAAATACAATTATGGATCTGATCAATCCATGGTTGGATTCAAAGGGGAAAGGGGGTAAAAAACCAAAAGCAGTAAAAGTAATTACTCACGCGTGAACAATTACATTAACGTTTCAATCCAAAAAAGGAGTTTAAAATGGTACTATTAGTAATAATTGTATTGGCAATCGTTGCCGCAGTTGTTGTTCCCAGATTTCTACCTAAGAAAGAAGAAAGATTGTGGGACGAAGTCAAACAAAAAGATGTCAAGACTGTGAAACCTATTTTCTGGTTAGTCTGGACTGTTCGAGGAGGTTTATTAGCTATTGCACTATTTTGTTTTCTTCAAACCAGCTTCGTTATCGTTGGTGATAGAGAAGTATGCCATCTCAATAGAGTCTATATGGGATCAAATATGGAACCCGGTCAGATTATTGCGATGCCATGGCAAAAAGGCCCGCAGGCAAGAATTCTTACAGCGGGATTTCATTTCTTACCGTTTATCCGTGTGTCTCATGATCTTGAAATGCTAGACATGCTCACAGTACCAGAAGGCAAGTATGGATTTATAAATGCTGCTGATGGTAACTCAATGCCTGATAATCAATACATTGCCGATAAATGGGATAATGATAAAGATATGATAAACGCTATTACTTTCATGGGCGGAGACGATAAGGATACCTGGAAAGGTCCAAAAGGAACAAAGGGCCCGCAGTTAACAGTTATCAAACCTGGGGATTATCGTATCAATCGTTATCTATTTTCTGTCACTGGATTTGATGCCACAGATGTACCCATTGGTCATGTTGCTGTTATCAAATCCAACGTTGGTAAACCATACACTGGTCCTCCAATTTTACCGACTGGTGTCGAAAAAACCAATCTGTCTGTGCCGATCGTTCCCGAAGGTCATCTTGGTGTTTGGGCGAGAAGTTTGACTCCAAACAGATATTACCTGAATAAAAAGGCATATGACGTTACGATCATTCCAACACAGGTTCAAACCTGGAAATATATTGGTGGGTACACTCGTCGATATATTGATCTTGTTCTAGACGCTGATGGTACAATCACACAATCGGTTAGATCAGAAGTAGTTCCATCAATAGAAGGGACAGCTGATATAGCTGTTCTTCTAAGAGTTGAAAACTGGGATGTATGGCAAGATGCCAGGATTCAAGTTCAGGTTACACCAGAGAACGCACCGTTTGTTGTTGCAGCTGCTGGTGGTCTGGATGCTATTGAAGATAAAATCATTACCCCAACCTTCCGAAGCGTTCTTCGTAATGAGGTTGCCAAAAATGTTCCGGATGTCAAAGAGGTATGGAATAAAGAGACCAATAAGATGGATATGGTGGACTATATGCGTCCACGAAAAGTATTGGATCTTCTATACAAAAGAGAGGCAACCGAATCTGCCGTCGAGGACAAAATGATTCCAGAGGGCGCCAAAGTTGGTCTGACAGTTATGGAAGTTCGTTTTGGTGATCCCCTTGTTCCGCCCGAGCTACTCCTGCCTGGCAAGAGAAAACAACTTGCCGAGTCCTTGATCTCAACATATGGTCAGGAAAGACTGGCACAGGAAGAGCGGGTCAAGATGGAAAAGAAACGCGCCGAAGCCAATCAACAGGATCGTCTGATGGCATCCGAGATTGGTATCAATGTTGCTGACAATAACGCAAATGCCAGGGAAAAAGAGGGTTCTGGTGAGGAAAAATATATGAAAGCACTCGCCAGAGGGCAAGAAGCACAAGCCAATGTCCTTGGAAAAGAAGCCGCACTTGAACTAGCGGTAATTGAGAAAGTCCTTGCCGCAGCCGAACGTAATCCCGAATTAGTCAAATTCCCCAACACCTTGGTCATCAATGGTGGAGGTGGTATGGGATCTCTTGAAGGTGCAGCTGCCATTCTTGGTAAGAATAACCTGACGATGGGGTTAATGAAGAAAACCACCCCGCCAACGCAGTAAATGATCATGAGGGGCTCTCTTAGGGGAGTCCCTCAACACAAAGGATTTTATGAAATGATAAGCGTAACCAAAAACGATATTAAAGCTCTACAAAAACAACTATATAATGGTCTGCAATTTGCCCACAAGGATTGCTGGGAAAGAATTATCGGAGAGATAATTGAAGATAGATTCTTTGGACTAAAGTATGTAGCACATTTTGATGGTTCCGCAAAACCAAATCCGGGTGAAATGAAAATAGGAGGGCGTATAACGACCCAAAAACAAAATATAGTTTACGATTACTCCATGGATTTAGGACAAGGAACCAACAACGAGGCAGAATATCTGTCTCTTATACACGCTGTTGAAAAGCTTGTGGAACTTGGCGCAACAAGAGTCAAAATATTTGGGGATTCACAACTAGTTATAAGTCAAGTTAATGGTCTCTGGAAGACTAAAGACCCAAGAATGAAGCATTTTAAAGATCGGGTTGAAACCCTTTTAAATAAAATCCCTCATTGGGAATTGAAGCATGTTTACAGAGAGCATAATATGGTGGCAGATGCGCTTACAAAGTAACCTTGGAACACTCAAACGAGATTTATTGCATGGTAAGGAGAAACTACTTACATGAACATCGAATTATTAATCATTGATCCGCAGAAAGATTTCTGTACCGAGAAGGAAGAAGTTAATGGAGTTGAAATGAGAGGTGCCTTATTTGTACCTGGTGCCAATGAAGATATGATCAGAGTAGCAGAAATGATTGATCGTATCGGACCCAAAATCAACGACATTCATGCTACTCTCGACTCGCACCACTATGTTGACATTGCTCATCCTGTCTTCTGGATTAATTCCAAAGGGCAGAATCCAGATCCGTTCACCATCATTTCCAATTCAGATGTAAAGAATGGTATATGGAGAGCGACCAATCCAGCATTCCAAAATAGGGCTGCATATGCTTCTGCTTTTCCAAATGAAACGCCACGTGATGGTGTTGAGGAATATACATCATCATTAGAGTCCAATGGCAGATATCCATTATGTATTTGGCCACCGCATTGTCTTATCGCAAGCTGGGGGTACAGCGTTCATTCAAGACTATACGAAAGTCTATTAAAATGGGAAAAAGACTTTGCGATAGTCGACTATGTAACTAAGGGATCCAATTTCTGGACTGAACATTATTCGGCTGTCCAGGCAGACGTACCTGATCCACAAGATCCAACGACAATGCTCAACAATAATCTGATTGACACCCTTGAAAAAGCGGATATTATTCTGCTAGCTGGTGAAGCTCGAAGTCACTGTCTCGCAAATACAGTTACAGATATTGCTGACAATTTCGGGGACGAAAACATCAAAAAGATGGTACTCCTTAAAGATGCCACAACAGATGTTCCCAATCCTCCCGGAACAACTATGTTTACAGATATGGGCGAAGCATTCGTAAAGAATCTTACCGCCAGAGGTATGCAGATTTCCACCACAACAGAATTTCTAAAATGATCTGTTTGCGTTGTGGATATTGTTGTCATAAGTTCATGGTAATGATTGTCGATGATCCATCAAAGGGAATAGCACATGAAAATATTATTTGTCATGAAGGAAATGGTCCTTGTAAGCATCTCAAGGGAAATTCCCCAGGAAATTATTCATGCAAAATTCACTCAAAGAGATGGTACAAAAAAACTCCATGCTATACTCATGGGCAGATTGAATCAAGCCCATTATCTGAATGTAGAATGGGAAGATTTATCATAGACAAACATATCAAAGTTTTTTAATAATATTTCTAAAAAAGGAGTTACCTATGCCAAGATTAATGGCTACTGACGATACCCAAAAGATTGCAATTCCTGGTCCCGGGAACTTTCAATTTTCAGCAATTAAAATTGAAACCCTTGGGGCAACGGAATACACTTTGGTCACACAGGTGCTGGATATTTCTGGAAGTGTTTCTGGTTTCAAGAAGCAACTCCGTGACTGTGTGGTTTCCCTTGTTAAAGCATGTCAGAAACATCCGAGAGCAGAGAATCTTCTGTTCCGCCTATTGCTTTTCAATGATGTTATTCAAGAGGTGCACGGTTTCAAAAACCTCATGGATATCAATCCCGATAAGGACTATGAAGAATTAAAACCTCAAGGCATGACTGCTTTGTTTGATGCAACTTATGATGCAGTCGGTGCTACTGTGGAATTTGCAAAAAGACTAGTTGCACAAGACTTCGACGTAAATGCACTAGTCTGTATTACCACAGATGGTATGAACAATCGTGGAACTATGACTCCAACAGAGATCAAGAAAAAGATTCAAGGAGCTCTTGCGAAAGAGGAAATTGAATCACTTCTCACAATTCTTGTAGCACTCCACGATCCAGGAAATAACTGGGAAGCAGAAGTTAGAGATTCATTGAATAGATTTTTCGTAGATGCCGAGCTTTCACAATTCGTTGATATTGGAGATGCAACTCCGGAAAATCTTGCCAAGCTGGCGAATTTTGTCAGTGAAAGTGTTTCCAGTCAAAGTAATGCATTGGGAACCGGAGCACCTAGTGCAACTTTAACCTTCTAATGTAATATCGTTACTGTATCATAAAACGTACATTGACTCGTTTTATCGCGTTAATGTACGTTTTTATAATCATTCTATGATGTATTGCTCAGAATGATACACATTAAGAACAGACAAATAAAAATGCGTCATGGAGTCTATATGACAAAATCTGACATACACCGCATTTAACAAGGAGAAAAGTTTAATGACACAACCGAAGTATGTTGCAAAGTCTTTGGTAACTTTGCTTGAAAATCCGATGGTCAAAGATACACTTGACCGAACATCAGATATCCTAGACACTGCCAGAACAGCACAGGCGTTTTGGGGATATGATCTGATGAGCAGGAAACCAAGTCCTGCATATAATGAATATGGAGTTTTCACAGGCACCAATCTTGATCTGGCATGCTTCCTGTATGCACTGGTTGGTCGAGAAGCCGTGATCAACATTCCAAGATACAAGGCAGGAACCAAGACGACTCTTCGTGAAGATCAAAAACTCGCATCAAAGGAAAACCGTCATGGAAGACTTGTTGGAGTTCTTGGCAATCAAAAGTTCTTCAAGTTTAATATCAAAATCATCGACGAGAATGTTATTGGGGAAGATAAAGTCGGTGATTTCCGGACCTTTTCTCTAACTGGCCATGATGGAAACTGGTATGATGGATGGGATCGAATTGAATTTGTTCCTACCCTTAATGAAAACAAATTCATCACAGAGAATAAACTATGGACAGGAAGTACCATCTATTTTGAAAATTTTATCCATCCAAATCGGTGGACCAGTTTCTTTGGTCATCATTATGTGATTTCTAAATTGATCATCGAACGCCTTACCGAAGAGACCAGCAATCTCAACTCGCAAATAAAGTTGATGTTATCGGCCGGAATAACATTTCCAAGTGAAAAAGAAGCACCAAAATCATATGATGGTTATACCTATGGAGAAACGAAGTCTATGTCGTTTGAATCATTTGAAGCCAAAATCTTTATCCCTGAACTGAATATCAAAGGAGAATACCCAAGGATTAAGAAAAGTCAGGCAAATCTGGTTTCAACTTATGAGAAGAAAAAGGAATTGTCTCGTATCAAGGAATCTCTGATGTTCATGACTCGCGCAACTGAATTGGCTCATTATAAGGCTCCTACTAATATGCCCGCATGGATTCAAAACACGAAATGGGAAGATGATTTCGTAGAACCCGGGAAGAGAATTAAATGGCAACGACTCAAACTATTCCAACCGGAAGTGGGAAAACATGCTGTTTCAATTCTCAAACGTGTCACTCAAAAATCGACACAAGTGAGTCCTGACTTTTAAGGGACATTTAAAGGGAGGGGTTATACCCCTCCCATATTTAAGGGGAATTTTGATGCTAAATATTGATACATTTTTAAAGATTGGATCCTCGCATTCTGTCTGTGAAGATTATGTTTTAAGCGGAACCCATAAACTACATTATGTTATTTTATCTGATGGTTGCTCAAGTTCTCCTAATACAGAGATGGGGTCTCGAATATTATGTTACCTTGCTCGTCAGTACATTCGTTATCGGTTCACAGAAAATCCATATAGTTTCAATTTGAATTATGATGAAATGGGAAAATGGATTATTCATAATGCTGAAATGACTGCTCGTCAGTTAGGGATTCCAAGTACTTGTCTTGATGCAACTCTTATGGTATCATATTGCGATCCCATAGATTATAAGTCCTCCCCGACTGTGAACATATTTATATATGGGGATGGGTTTGTAGTTTTAGTTCCAAAAAACGAACCTGTTCAAATTTGTGAGGTTGAATTTAAACCTGACAATATGCCATTTTATTTGTCATACTATCTTGATTCATCGAGATTTCAAGCATATCATGATCGTAAGGTTTCTAAATTTTATAACGCAACCAGTGAAGACATTACAAAGTATCACTGGAATGATCAATATGCATATGATTTTAAAATGCAGCAAATATTAAAAGTAAATGAATACAAAGCAATCCTTTTATTTTCAGATGGATTGAAGTCGTTTATCAGACAAGATCCAACTAACAGAGAAATCATTCCGATTTCAGATGTGATCGGTGATCTTGTAAGTTTCAAAAATATTAAAGGAAAGTTCCTCCAGAGAAGAGTCAGTAAAGCATTAAAATCTCTCGCTGAAAACAACATCGTTCATTATGATGACCTCTCTATTGGAGCTTATGTAAATGAGGAATTATGGGATGGCCACATACAACTTGACAGACCTGACGGATCCACAGAAATTTCAAGCTAAGTATCCTGCTACTGTTAAAGCAATTAATCCAGTCTATTGGAATGCCGTTGAACTTGATATGTATGTGAAGATTCGAAGAGAAAGTGAATATTTTTGGGTTCAAGTTCGAAAAATTGATGGATGCACCATAACTGGTGAAGTCTACTATGAGTTGGGAACCAATAATTTTAATATAGGAGACTTACTCGTTTTTGATAAGTGTTATCAGTTTGATATTTATGATCAACAAATATTCGATCTTGTTCCTGGAATGAATAGATATTCATCCCATTCTGCAGCAACACGTGACTGGACTTCTGTCCAAGGGCCTCCAACAACTTCATCAAAATGTTAAGAAAGGAAAACGTATGTCCGAATATTATGTGAATGGTAAAAAAGTTACGCTCACAGATCGAGACTTCGTCGCAAAGGGCGGAGAGAAAAAGATATTTCGGAAGGGAAACTTAGCTTATGCCATTTACGACGATATGCGTAAAATGATTCCAACAGCTAAAATAGGCGAATTGAAGGTGCTAGATAACCCAAACATCATAAGGCCAATAGATGTTATTTTCACAGAAAGAAAGATAGAAATCGGATTTACGATGGCCTTTCTAGATGACGACGTCATTCCCCTTCCAAAACTATTTACTACATCATTCAGAGACAAAAACTCAATCACCAATGATACAGCAATTCAATTGGTTGAAAATCTAAAACTTTTAATTCATTTCGTCCATGAAAAGAAATGTCTTATTGTTGATGGAAATGAAATGAACTACCTTGTTGGTAATGATTTTGTAACTCCATTCATGATTGATACCAACTCACTACAAACCAAGAATTTTCCCGCCACAGCATATCATCCAGCAACAAGAGATTGGACGAAACAAGAGTTTACAACTCTCTCTGACTGGTTTGGCTTTGCAATTATTTCATTTCAATTATTTATTGGAATTCATCCTTTCAAAGGGAATCATCCCGACTATCGAAGAAATGATTTTAGAAAAAGGATTGAGGATTGTATATCAGTTTTTGATCCTAAGGTGTCATTACCTCCCGCAACAAGAGACTTCAACCTTATTCCAACCCATTACAAAAATTGGTATTATGATCTCTTCGTAAATGGAATGAGAAAATATCCTCCGCAACTACCTGGTTCTATCGGGAATATTGCTGTCAAGGTTGTGCTTGTTCAGAGTACCTATAATTTTGAGATTACAGAAGTTAGGGAATTTCCAGATACAATTCTTTATCACAGCGGGGATGTTACAAAGATAAAGGGTAAAATCTTCATTGGAAGAACAGATTACGTGATTGATCCGATTGAGGAAATTGTTTTCACTCCTCTTGAAGGAATGCCTGTCATTATAAAAGTTCAGGATAAAAAAGTTCATATGAGAACTATAACTCCATCAGTATCAGTTAAATATCCTGAAATTCAGTGTACAGATATGATGATCATTGGAAATACAGTATATCTCAAAAATAAAGAGAAATTAATTGAGCTTGGCTTTAAAGTTGCTAAATCAACAGTTCATCCTTTTATCAAAAGTGTATGGAGTATTGAACCGAACTCAAGTAAATTGTTTGCTGGAATGGTTTCCCAAAGCGTTCTTGGTAAGGGATATGTTGTTATTCCTATTCCAAATTTCTCCAAGAGCTCATGTATCGTCAAGGCAATTCCAGAGTTGGATGATTATCAGGTCGTTGATGCTAAACACGATAACCATGTCTGTATGTTAGTTGGAAGCAAGGGAATCAAGTATGACAGAATTACTCTAGTATTTGATGAATCTTATAATGAATATAGATGTCATATTACTGAAGATGTTGACTTTTTACCTGTCAACTTTACAGTTTTGGACTCTGGTGTTTGTATTCAAATCACTGACGATGATGCAGTCGAAATCTTAATCAACAAAGTAAAGAAAGGTGATTTGAAACGTATCGAAGATCCACAAATTGATTCCTCTATGAAGCTCACTAAGGACGGAACTACACTCCTTTTCTTCAAGGGTAATAAACTCTATTCCTTCAAAATGAAATAGTATCACATCTTTGAGATACCGCCATTATCTCTTAGACCAGGTGACCCGGGAGTGTCAAGCTTCCGGGTCATTCTTTTGGGAGGCAATATGAAAACAGTAAAAGATGAAGAATATAGCTTTAATCATACTAAACAACGTATATCAGAAAGATATGGTATTGATATAACCAGAAGGGATTATGACTTTCTTTGTGAAAAAATAAAGGGGAAAAAGGATGCAAAGTTAGTTATGGTAGAATACCAAAAAGATGGAGATCAATATACTTATGATATCCAATTTAGATATAGAGGGGATATAAGAGTAGTATGGAATGAAACAAAACAGTACATTACCACTGCTCTAGAAAGGAACTAATCAATGGATAAAAGATTAAGAATGCTAATACCCATTACAGATCTTGAATGGAGTGCTCAAAATCAAATCTATGAAGCATTAAATCTGGAGTTCTTGCTTATATTAGCTGTAATGCCAGACTGCCATACAGGATACTCATTACCAATCGGTGGAGTTGCTCTACTAGATAGTGTTATTTCACCAGCTTATGTAGGATATGATATTGGTTGTGGTATGTGCTTTGTTTTAACAGGAATCAAGGCATCTGAATTTTTCAAACGTAGCAAGAGAAAAATTCAGATGTTTGAATCTATATATGACATAATACCAGTCGGATTCAATTCAAGAGACAAATCTCTTGACTATAAGAAATTTCCAAATGCATCTGGATGGCAGGAGTTAGCTGATAAAGTAAATGCTAAACTATATATTCAACTTGGAACATTAGGTGGCGGTAATCATTTCATTGAAATCGGAGAAAATATCGAAGGTTATGTGACTATCACTGTTCATTCAGGTTCGAGAAATATTGGTCATTCAATTGCGTCTTATTATATGAAACTATCAAATATTGTAGATGTCCATTTTCCAAAAGGGTTTCTTGATCTTAAGAGTGAATGTGGTCAACAATATTTACAGGATATGAACTTTGCTCTTGATTATGCTCTTGAAAATAGAAAAATAATGATGGAAAATGTCTTGAAACTTTTTGGATACAATAATAAAGAAATAAACGAACTTATCCGTAATATGGTAAATGAAAATCACAACCATGCCATTGTAGATAAAAATGAAGTTCTACATAGAAAAGGTGCAACTCCTGCTGAGATTGGTCAAATTGGAATTATTCCTGGAAGTATGAAAACAGGAGTTTATGTTACAGAAGGTCTTGGAAATCCACATTACTTATGTTCCGCTTCTCATGGTGCCGGTCGTAAAATGAGCAGAAAACAAGCAAAAGAAAAAGTTACGATGGAGAGATTCAAATCACAAATGGATGGAATAGTTGCTAAAGTTACTCATGAAACAAAAGATGAAGCTCCTGATGCATATAAAGATTTACATAACGTTATCAAAGAGCAAGAAGGGATAGTTATCAAAACAATTGACTATGCCAAACCACTAATAAATGTGAAAGGATAAAACTATGAAAAAGATTTCAATTTTATTAATTTTAGTCCTATGTTTCTCTCCTGTTATTGCAGGAGCCGTTAACGTTACTCTAGATGATGGGACTGTGATAAATTTAGACAGTCTTTCAACAGACGAAAGAAATAATATGATCAAGTATATGGACAAAATTAATAGATCTAAAGGAAACTCTAGTGGAATTGCTGGAGCAGCATCTGAAGCTATTATGGAATCTGCAAAAGATCCAGCAAAACTAAACGAATGGAGAAAGTTGATCACCGGAACAATTCGTGACGTCGCAAATGATTTGAATATTACGGTAAATGAATTTGTGAAAACTCCGGCGGGGACAGGTGTAGCAGCGTTGATATTTTATAAGGTTGCTGGAAAAGATATCTTTTCAAAATTCATAGACATCATTCTGGCAATTCCGTTTTGGTTTACAGTTATTATTTCATGCGCTATTTGTTCTCGCGCATTTCTAGGTTATAAGACTGAATATAAAATAGTAACCAAGAGAGTCAAAGAGATAGTAGATCAAAATTTGAAAGATAGTATCAAGGAGCATATTCCAGACAATGAAGATATCGAAATAAAAATTCCTCAAAGGATTTGTAGATACAACTGGTCCTCAGATGATGCCAGAACTTTTTTTGCATTTTGTATGATTGGTATTTCCATTCTTACAACTATAGTCTGCTTTACAGTTGTATTCCTCTAACATCAGGGTAGACTCAGAGATTTATTCTGGGTCTACCTCAATAATCTGAAAATTAACTGGAAGGTATTGTTTACATTTTTTATTTTCTTCTGGATCATATTCACATTCAGTACATTCGCCAACATCTTGTGTTTTTTCAGGATTCTTTCTTTTTGGTCTGATAAATTGATGAAGACACCTTTTCATAATCTATTCCCCACTTTTTCAACTAATTTAGAATAATCAAAATCAAATTTAACATCTTTAGATTTATAAGCAAATGCTCTATCTGCATTTATCTTTCCAAACTTCAGAGGAGTATTTATTACTTTATCGACTATTTTTTTGGTATTATTGAGATTTAAAAATTCAAAGATTTTTGCAAGATGTAATTCTGGATCAGATACAAGGTCTTCATAAATAACTATACCACATTGTGGTTGTGTATTCATAAAATCAATGACTTTATCAACGGTGTTTACTTGCCATTTTAATTCTTTCTCTAATATAACATTTTCTCCACGGCTAGATAGGAAAACATCTAATGGGTGTCTTAGCACTTGAATACATCTTGCATTCTTTCCAAAATACTTTAACCATTTTTTAGTTATTTGAATTACTCGTTTTCCATCTTTGTCTTCTGGCCTTACACTCCAAGGTATCTTCTCTCCCCATGCATACTTTTTAAGATCATCAACTTTATGACTCGCCATTTGCAACACCCACTCTTTTGGTTTATCAAATTCAATATAGCTCTCTTCGTTTTCAATCCACCCAACTTGTGGATGAGCTTTAATTAAAGAAAGAGTCATTGTAGTGCCGCTATGTCTGAATCCAGTGATGAATATTTTAGTCATTTTTATTCCTTTTAATTTTTGTTCCTATATATATTAATAACTAAATATAAACCAATGTAGGTAACTTTAACTTTTAAATGGAGGTGTCATTATGAGGAAAATCGTTCAATTTGTGGGTGCGCCAAGAGTCACAGCTGAACCGTTTTTTGAGATTCTCGATTCATATTTTAGAGAGCTGTTAAACGGAAACGAACCCAAACTTACCAAAGAAGTTATAGAATCTATTAAACTTTGGAATGATGTTGGTTGCAGTAACTGTGATGGATGTCTGTTTTCAACATGGCAACCTTGGGTAGAGGCTCTCGGCACAAACGCATTTGATTTATGCGACCTTATCGACAAAATCGTTCATAAAAAACTCAAAAAACTAAGCGGAGTAGACTTGATGGATGCTCCATGGTTAAGACTTTCGGGAAGTGGTTTCAGTAAGAAATAAATTAAAAAGAAAGGAAAAATTTATTATGGAAAATTTAATTCATGTTTTTAATGCTCTTGATCTGAATGGGTATTTTACTAGTAATGATTACAAATTTGCGTATTCCACTCTTAATAATGATGAGATCCTAGCATCGTGCACCCTGTATAATTTTCTAAAGCGTCTAACTATGGGTGGGTTTATTTCATCAGAGCCTATTGCCATTCTTACTCATCGTGGACCAAGAAAGCGTTTCAAAAAGCTGAAAAATATTCCAGGATCTAAGTACTGGATTTTCAAAGGATCCCAATCTAAAATTGAGCACAAGATGGTTCTTGCTTCTAAAAAAGAGATTGAATCTTATTCTCCAGTCACAGAAGTAGAAATGAGCGTGGAGGATTATGAGAAATTTAAAACGAAATACCTTGAACTAAAAGAGGAAAGAAAACAACTTAAGGCATCCAACTGTGAAATGATGGATGAGTTACAATCCATTCAAACCCAAAACAGGATTCTCAGCGAAAGGATATCGGTCAAAGCTGATCTGAGTTTTCTGGATGATTAGTAGAATCTAGCGGTTTGAAAATTAACTAACTTAAAAAGAAAGGAGAATTTTACTATGGCGAAGACAAAAACGTACGGGCGGAAAATGCTTCAAGAACTCTGTAGAAGCGCAAGGAAAAATGGCATCATGGTCTATTTCAGCATAGATGAGAATGCCAAATATGTGATCAATCTGGGTGAGAAAAGGTATAATCCTCCGACAGCAGCAGCCGCCTGTCACTACGTCAAGGGTATGATTGCCGTGGTCGACATTGAGTCCTAAAATAAAAAAAAGATTTCTGAGCTATTACAGTCAGGAATCTTTTTTTAAGGAGAAAAGATTAAAAGGATAACGATAATGAAAAATATTTTATGTTCCATATTTGGACATAAACCTCCCGTGTATGCAAAAAAAGGTTGGTTTTCCCCAGGACAAGAATACGCCAAGGTTCATAAAAACATCACAATAGATGGAATCGGAAGACAACATGCAGATGTTTATTCAGAATGCCCAAGGTGTAAAGAAAGCTTTAAACTTTGTAAAATACATTTACCATAACTGGTAAAAGGAGGAAATTTGAAAAATACGTAAATTATTTTTTGTTGGTAGTTGGGATGGAGTCTCTTATGGAATCTTTCTCGGAGTCGTGCCAGTAAGAACTATCTTAAAAACTGGCACGACTAATTCATATGGTGTATAACTAATTTTTTTTAGAACAAATAAATAAAGTAAATAAAGGAGAAATAAGTCTAAATGGAAGAGATTAAAACTTATGACTATGTACTATGTCCATATTGTAAAGAAAAGGTAACTATTTTACAGCACACACATTTGAAAAAACATGGGAAAACAACTAAAGATTTTAAAGAAGAATTTCCAGGTTATCCTTTCAGATGTGGAAGATTAGAAGAAGCAGCTCTAAGAGGAGCTCACAAGAATAAAATCAACAAAGATGCAAAGAAAAAAGTCAAATGCGTCTGCGGTGAAAACGAAAGAATGGTTGGAAAATTTGAAGCTGATTATGTATATTTAGATTGTTGTAAGTCTAAAGGACTAGAAAATCCTGATAAAAGAAGTAATGGAACTGGTGAAGCAAATCGTAAAAAAGTACTTCAGGAAAAATATGGACCAGGAGTTACAAACGCAGCAAAAATTCCTGGTGTAAAAGAAAAAACATCTAATACTAACAATGAAAGATATGGTGGAACTGGATTTGCAAGTGAGAAACTAAGAAGAAAAAGTATAAAAACTATGATTGAAAAAGGTTATTTTGATGAAGATTGATTTAGATAAACTCAATTTAAAAACGTTTAACATAATGAAAACCAAAAAGATGAGAGAACGATTTTCAGGGTCTAACAATCCCATGAGCAAAGATAATCCAGATAGTGAATCTAGAAGAAAATCAGTTTCAGAAAAATTAAAAGATAGACCTTCTAAATTGAAGGGAAGAACCTATGAAGAAATACATGGCGAAGAAAAAGCCAAAGAAATAAATGATAATAAATCACAGTTATTCAAAGAACGATTCATTATAAATGAGTTCCAAAATTTACTTGACTATTTTAAAATAGATTTAGTAGATGAAAAATTTGAGGGGTCTCATTTCAAACATACTTGGAAATGTAAAGAATGTAGTCATGAATTTTTCCAAATATGGAATGCAATCCAACAAGGTTTTAGATGTCCAACTTGCCATCCAAGGTTTATGGGCGATTCTCAGTCAGAAAGAGAATTAAGAGAATTTGTTAAAAGCTTAGGAATTGATATTATAGAAAACGATAGAAAAATAATTAGCCCAAAAGAGCTTGATATAATAATACCCTCTCATAATCTTGCAATTGAACATAATGGTACATTTTTCCATTCTGAAATTTATAAACCAAAATATTATCATTTAAATAAAACAAAAGCTTGTGAAAAAATTGGAATAAGATTATTACACTATTTCGAAGATGAGTGGATTCAGAAAAAAGATTTAATAAAAAATATGTTAACATATACTCTGAATTTAAGTAACTCTCCTAGAATAAATGCTAGGGATTGTATTATAAAAACTATAGATCAGAATGTTTCAGATGAATTCTTAGATACGTATCATATACAAGGAAAAACTATTGGGGATAGAATAAAACTTGGAGCCTTCCATAATAATAAATTGGTTAGTTTAATGACATTCAGATCAAATAATAAAATAGGTTTGGAATCAGAATGGATGTTAAACAGGTTTTGTAGTGATTATAATTTTATTATTCCTGGTGTTGCTAGCAAATTACTTTCTCACTTTAAAAATAACTATTCATGGGACAAAATTATTACTTATGCTGAACGTAGATTATCTGACGGTGATTTGTATAAGAAACTGGGATTCTCATTTATTAAATATACAGATGTCAATTTCTGGTACACTAATGGAGGATTAATAAGAGAAGATAGGCGTTTTGTTATTCACAAAATGAAAAAAGAAGAAATAAAGAATGGAATTACTCAAGATCAATTTATGGCAGCAAAAGGTTACTTTAAAATTTATGGTTGCGGAAATCTTCGCTTTGAGTTATTAAAATAGACGGAAAAAGACCCTGAGTATATTTCAACTCAGGGTCTTTTTTTCGTCAAACTACTATAACCTATTGATTATAGTGAATTTATGTACCAATTGTTAGAGTAGCTATACCCGCACTTCTTACAAGAGCTGTCGCATAACGACTTAAGATTGTTAGAGAAGGTGTAAAGCCCAAAGGATACGGATGTAAAACTGCTGGGACATATGGCGAATAGAAATAAATAGCTTTTAACTCCTCAACTGGTTTGTAAACCATAAGCATTGTACCTTGTGTTACAACTGCTGAAGTAAGAACTCTCCATTTTCCTCCAGCTACTGTAGCTGAACGATAACCAAGGTCTCCATCAACTGACGATGTTCCTGTATAGTTGAATGTTTGTAGATCTTCAAGGATAGCTACATCTAGTGGGTTAGCAGCGATTGTGTTACCCGCTTCGATGTTTGTATCAGTGTAAATCTGTCCTGATAGTTCATTCAGTGGCACGATAATGTTTTCATGCCAATACTTAGTTCCCCAAGTATATGTAGTTGGTGGTGTTCTGGTGAACGTCTTAGCATGTGTAGCATCATTCAGTCGAGTATTGGCTGTAATAAGAGCACCGATGATTTCTCTATCGATGTCCAGCGCAACTTGCTGACCAAGAATGTTTACAATTTCAGCCTGCATTGAGATATCAAACAGAGCACGCATATCTTGTTCCATGTTGATGGTCCAATTTGCGCTGATCTGTCTGTCTCTAGCATACAGTCTAATTTTGTCCACGTTCAGGGTTACTGAAGGATTAATTCTGTTTTCTTCTAGTGAAGTTGTTACTTGGAAACGAGCCCATGTTATTACATTAGTTGTGCTAGAAATGTCTACGGTTGCGTTCAAATAGTCAACCTTACCAGAAATAACATCTGTTGTTCCCCCAACTGGTACACTTGCTGAGAAGTGACCTTCTACAGCAGGAATAATAGAAACATCAGTAAAGTTAGTTCCGTCAGAAGATACACCAGTAATCTCGAAATCTCTTTCCAGATGCGCCATTGTATTAGTTATACCAGATCCAACAAAAACATCATAAGCTTCACTTGGTACAGGCATACTTGCAGCTACAGGAGTTCCAAATGCGGCACCCTGTGAAATATCTTGACCAATAACAGGAGCATTATACTGAGTGACACTATTTGATTTTGTAAAAGTAGCTTTAATAAATGCCTTTACAGATTCTGGTTTATCCATTGGAGAAACTGTTACCAGTTCCTTCGCAACTAGTTTAGGATAAAATACACGAAGAATTGGAAGAGTCAGTGTTTCATATGGGTTGATCTGAAACATTGAATTTTCAAGTAAGTTAATTCTAGTATTTTCCGCTAGCTGGATAAAATTAGCTCTGTCTTTCTTGTCTGCGATTGATTCTGCTAGACCATTCATATAAGCGCCCCAAGCAGCATCATCAACAAGAACTTGTTTTAGATTGCCAGGTTTACTGGGATCAATACCACTGATTTTTTTAGTGGTGCGATATACTTCCAGTAGTAATTCTTTTTCCATTTTAATTGTCCTCCCTACGTAATTTACGATTTAAATTAGAATCTAGATTCATTTTATCTAATTTGAAATATGTTCTATTTTAATAACAAGAACTAGTTTCTGACTTTGTAGGTTAAGTGTAAAACTGAAGCATTTTTTATTAAGATTCTAACTGCCACCATCTATAGTTAGAATCTAACATCTATAGTTAGTTTCTTACTGTTTAAAGGGTCTACTCCATTAAATTTTTAGAACAAAATAATAAAAAAAGGAATATAAAAATGATTATTTGTGAATATGGATGTGGAAAAGAATCTAAATATCAATTCAAAAATGGAAAATATTGCTGCGAAAATCATTATTTAAAATGCCCCAACCAAAAGAAACAACTCAATGGAGATAAAAATCCATTCTTCGGAAAGGTTCACACAGAAGAATCCAAAAGATTAACTAGTGATAAAAATAAAGGTAAGATTCCGTGGAATGTAGGTATTCCAAGAACAGAAGAAGAAAAGAAAAAAATAAGTATGAAAACCAAAGAAGCTATGTTAGATCCTGAATTAAGAGAAAAGTTAAGAAGAAAGCCCAAACTTTCAAAAAGTTATCATCCAAGGTGGACAGGTGGATATTATAGTAAAGGAATACCATTATATAATACGTATGCAGATCAAATTTCATATGCTGAAGATTGTAGGAGAAATAAAGATGATAAGAATGTTTTAGAAGTAAAATGTGCATATTGTGGAAAATGGTTTATTCCATTAATACCACAAGTATATGAAAGAATGAGATCTTTAGAAGGAAAAAATTATGGAGAACAAAGAATATACTGCTCTGAACAATGTAAAATAGAATGTCCAATATATCATCAAATCCTTTATCCAAAAGGTTATAAATCTACAACATCCAGAGAAGTTCAACCCGAGCTTCGTCAGTTAAGATTTAAAATTGATAACTATACGTGTCAAAAATGTGGAAAAAATCAAAGTGAATTGGATTGCGGGTTACATTGCCATCACGTAGAAGGGGTTAGATGGGAACCTCTAGAATCAGCAGACCTAGACAAGTGTATTACTTACTGCAAGGATTGTCATAAAGAGGCCCATGAAAAAGAAGGGTGTAATTATTATGATATGAGATGTCCACAAGAATAAATTTACTTTGCGAAGCGTTTAGTTAGAATTTGAATTGTTTTATTTAATTGTTGATTTAGTTTGTCTTCGGGAAGTTTATCAATAATTCTCAATAGGATAACTGTTTCGTGCTTGAGGTGTCCATCATATGTAAGACCAGATGCTATAAGACTTTTAATTCGATCTAAAATCTTAGAAATTTTCTTAATCTTCCTATGCTGATGTATAAGGCTTTCTATGGATTCCTTCTCTTTTGCAAGTAGTAATTTTATACCTTTCATTTTAATAAAAAGGTCTTTTTTTTCGTTCAGTTTGCCAGTGTATACTTCATCATAAAGTGGATATACATTCTTTACTATGTTATCTACTAGAATCTCTTTTGCTCTATTGATATTACTAGAAGTTACATCTGGAATTTTTGTTTCGACAATATTCATGATCCCCCGCTTCCCAATTCTTCTAATAGTTGTTCTTTTAAAACAGAATTCTTATTTACTAAATGTTTCATTCTTTCCGATAAATCATTTCTGGCCTGTCTCGATTTTCTCAGTAAAGCTTCTTGTTTTATCAACTTTGCTCTAATGACGGAAATTTCCCCCTCGATCTTATGCATTTTATCTTTTAGGGGGAAAGCTGGGTCTGCTTTACATACTGCGAAGATTCTTTGTATGATTTGAGGTAATTGTTCACCGAGTTCGAGTTCCTTCGATTCACTTATAATTTTCATTTTATCTTATTACACCCACCTTTCAAAAAATGTAACCATTCTTGATTCTACCAATTTGTCAAAATAATCAGGCATAAAACATTTTCCACCTACACAAACTACACCCGATCTAGAACTTTCAGTTAGCATATTTTGTTCAAATTTCATTTCATTGAAGTCAACAACTGCTGACTTATGTGATGGCATTGAAACTGCATCAAATGAAATAATTGTTAATGGTGATTTCACAACGCTGTGATCTGGTAGTCTTTCTAATTCTGCTAGTCCTCTCATGCTAAATCCAACACCTGTTTTATCTCGTAGCAATCCTAATAATATTCCTCCATTAGGCGT
>Ga0307375_10002376_pt1 | contig 19305 bp, 40 predicted proteins | sample TR1MG_FD_202531 | JGI IMG/M metagenome (GOLD analysis project Ga0307375, IMG submission 202531) | Soil microbial communities from Risofladan, Vaasa, Finland - TR-1 | ecosystem: Environmental > Terrestrial > Soil > Coastal area > Acid sulfate soil | place: Finland: Risofladan, Vaasa | collected...
AAAAGATGGACAAAACATAATCTACTATCAGCAGAATAAAGAATATTATAACGGTTATTATTCAAAGAAATATTGGAATGAGAAAAAATTTAATCTTACTAAAAGAATGTATTCAATTATAAGATTTTGCATTTTACATAACAAAATTGGCTATCAATGGGAATCTTATGTTGGGTATACGCTTAAAGATTTAAAAAACCATCTGAGGAAAACTCTATCAAAATGCTATACCTGGAATGATTATTTAGACGGGAAACTTGAACTTGATCATATCATGCCTGTTTCAGCTTTTAATTATTCAGAAATTACTGATTATGAATTTCAGAAATGCTGGTCTTTAGAAAACTTACGGTTGGTCACACCTAAAGAAAATCATTCTAAAGGATCAAAGATTCTATGTACGTCGCTATAATGCGATGTCCGGTCTTTTTTTATTTAAACAAAAAGCCTGGCTCAGTTATCTAAGTTGTAGTACGCTCCTGCCTATTATAACTTGTCAACCCTTTAGCTGAGCCAGGTATAAAGGAGGTAAAAAATGAAAACAATTAAATCAATTATAAAATTAGTAATTAATGAATGTGCTTGCTACAGTCCAATTTTAAACGGTATAAAAAATTACTGTGATAAAGAATACGATGAAGATTGTTGTTGCAGATTATTCAAAGATAAAAGATGTGGATATTTCGAGAAAGCAGTTTTACCGATGAATCCTCAATTAGAAACACTTTATATAGCCGAACATCGAGCAAAGCAAATCGGTTATCAGTTAACCAAACAGGATAGAGAAAAAATTGTGGAAAAGGAAAGTCCGGTAATAGGTAAAGTAGAGAAACAATGCAACCGATGTAAGAAAATATTTTTAGCTGATAATTACAGGACTCAATATTGCAAAGGGTGTAAAAAATCTCTTAACCGAGAACGTTGGAGAGAGAATAAAAGCAAAGATAGAAAGAAAACGGAGATGTCCACACATCAGCTCTCGGAAACCGTTGATATGTAAGGCTCAAAAAATGCGATTTTGGGAATCTGGTATGATTATACCTTTTTATAAAACTGATGTGTGGACATTAAGACAATTAACTAACGTGTAGACCATATAAATAAAGACTAAATCAAAGGAGGTGAAAAAAGTGTCACAAATAGATGATTTCATGTCAAAGATTATAGAAATGAGTGAAACCGAAAAAGAAGAGACAATATTATTTCTTGCTAATGCCTTAATTGGTGGAAAAGCCGATTTTATAGGAGGTATCTCCAATAAGGTTATGTTTATAGTATTGCCTTTTTTAGCAGATGCAGCAGTAGAATCTATAAAAAATAAAGAAATGAAAGGAGGTGAAAAAGTTGAAGAAGTTACAAGAAAAGTTTGACTTGGAAAAAATTCTAAAAAATTATAAGGATACGAAATTAGACATCGAATTGATAAGACGTAAGAATGAAAAGTTATGTGAAGAGAATAACGTTGAAATTAAAGAATTAGAAACTAAAATTTATGAAATAGAAGAAGCGTTAAAAACAGGTTTACATTTTTCCGGAGAAGATAAACTCGAATGTAAATTAGGCTCGGTCAGTTTCAAAGTAATGCCTGATGAATGGAAATATCAAGATGAGATATTGATGTCCTGGATAATATCTCTACCTTCAAGACTTAAATATCTATACCTCACAGTTACTACCACTATTAAGAAAGCCGAATTGAAGAAACAAATCATGTTAGACAATTCAGTATTATTCGAGGCAAGTAAACTTGTCGGTGAAAATACTGATGTTAATTTGTTTTTACTTGAGGGAGAAGTCTTTGATATAAACAATGCGGTAAGCCATAAAGTTGAAGGAATAGAGATTAAACATCAAGACCCGAAGTTTAGTATCACAATTAAAAATTTAAAGAAATGAGGTGTTATTTTTGATTAATCTAAAAGAATTTAGAGAAAGTTTATCAAAGAACTTGTTTTTACCAGAGGGAAGAATAACTATCAAGCGAAAGAAGAAGATGATTTTAGAAGAAACTACTAACGGGAGTATAAAAGCAAAGAGAAGAAATGTAATCCGAGTAGAAATTATAGAATGATTCGCAGAGAAACAAAAGGGGGTGAGAAATTGAAAGAAAAAAAGTTAGAACAATTAAGAACAGTTTTTAAACCAATGATAAAAGATGCCATTAAAAGGGCAAAATTAGGACAGGCATATTTTGAAACTGATGAGTACATACAGAAGATTGTTGATAGTTTAGTTTATGAAGTAAAAATTAGGATTAAGCTTGAATTTAAAAATGGAAAATATTATTTAAAGAAAGGAGGAAAAAAAGGTGAAAATAGAGATTAAAGAAATGCCGAGAGCAAGTGAAGGAGACACCATAGAACTGGAAGGGAAAGTCTTTAAGCTTAAAGAACCGAACTCAAATGAATTTGAAGGTAAGGTTGTATGGAGCCAGTTCATAGTAATAAAAGATCCCACCGGCGAACAGGGTGCCTGGCTTAAACTTGATTCAGAAGGAGACAAAGTTTCAAAAGGTGCAACTTTAAAAATTAAGGGAAAGGTGGGTAAAGAATATAAAGATAGTAAAGGTGTAACGAAGAGGTCTCTTAATAATTGCGAATTTGAAGGTGATAGAAAAGAAGAGGTTACGCGAGAAGGTTCAACAGGGGGAAATGGATCTAACGGGTCTAAAGATGATTACTGGGAAAAGAAGTTTGAATGGGATAAGAAAGTACACTTTAGCATAGTTCGGGAATGTGCCATCAAAGCTGTTACCGAATTGGCCAAGATAGAAAGCAAAACTTTTCTTATCAAAGTACATACAGAAAAAGAATATTTTGAATTTGCGGATAAAATAAGAGATTACATTTGTAAAAGAATAACTAGCGAAGATATCACCAAAGAGTTTGGTGGAACCACTAAAGAAGAACGTATAGAAAAAGCCAGGGACGCAGTTGGAGACACCGAGTTTAGGCCGGCCTCTACACTACAAAAGAATAAAATCTTTGGCTATAGAGATGAAAAAGGCTGGCATAAAGGGATGATTGAATCAAGATTTATTACCAAAGAAGAGATCAGGGAGATAGGAAGCCCTGAGAAATTATCCGTAGAAAAAGCCAGCGAATGGTTATCCTTGTGGTGGGGAGTAGGTGATGAAGTAGGGGAAAGAGCTAAAAGAGAGATAGACGCTCAAGATAAGGAACCAATCAAAAAACATTTGGAAAAGAATGAACCACTAATTAAAGGAGATAAAACTTCTTTAATGAAGGATATCCTGGTTGAAGAAGTATATGCATTAAGACGAGAAAACTTTTTAAGTGATGATGAGAAGTGGGAGGACGAGATGGGATACAACCCCATAATCGAGGAATTATCCGAAGAAGACCTGACTAAATTAAAAGAAATACTCCAACACTATCATCCGAAGGAGTGGGCCAAGGAAGAAAAGTAAATATTTGCCTGCCCTGTGGCGTTAGAGAGAAACGCACTACGAGAGTAGGGAAGATATAAGAGCAATTCACGGTTGCAGTCTTCCCGGGGCAGGCAAATAAAAAGGAGTTATTAACATGGAATTTATTTATTGGTTAATTGGGTCAACAATAATGGTATTGGTTTATTGGGTGTTTTTGAGATGAAAGCAATCGAATATCTATTAGAAAAATTAGTCTTGATCCTCGGCTTCCTACTCGTAATTTTGCCGGAGATAATCATATTTTCTCTGATAGATGCGAAAGATTGGATAGGAGATAAATTAAGATGAAAAATAAAATAGGCTGGTGTGAATTAAATAATGAAAAAGTAAAATGTGCCTGTGGTTGCGGAAGAGAATTTTTGAAATATGATAAATATGGAAGAGAAAGAAGATTCATTTCTGGACACAACTCAAAAATATTAGAAGCAAAAAAAGCAATCTCTAAACAACATAAGGGAATAAAGATTCATAGTATAGAGTTTAAGAAAGAACTTTCAGAGAGAATGCAATATGACAAAAATCCATCTTGGAAGGGTGGTAGAGTAATCGATAAAAATTCTGGATATATTAGAATTAAAACTCGTGGTCATTCAAATTCAAAAAGCAATTATGTTTCAGAACACAGGCTGATTATGGAAAAACATTTAGGTAGAGAGCTTAACTCTTCTGAGATTATTCACCATATAAATGGAGATAGGAGTGATAATCGAATAGAAAATCTTGAGTTAACTTCAAATAACAAACACGGAAAGATTCATTGGAAAAGAGAAAATATAGAAAATGGTATTAAAGCATTAATTAAAATGAATATACTAAAAAAATTTCCAAGAATAGAAATATTTTGTGCTTGTGGATGTGGAAGAAAATTAATTAATAGAGATGATAAAGCAAGATTGAGAAAATATATAAGTGGACATAATCAAAGAGGAAAACATTGGAATTGGAGGAAAAAATATGAATAAGATAGGATGGTGCGATAGAACATTTAATCCTGCGATTGGCTGTAAAAATAATTGTAGTTATTGCTATGCAAGAAGGATAAATAATAGGTTTAAATTTATTGAAGATTGGAATAAACCAGAATGGAGAGAAAATAGTTTCAATAAAAAATTCCCTAAAAAACCACAACGAATATTTGTAGGGTCTATGAGTGAAATAGTTTATTGGGATGAAGTATGGATTCAAAAGGTAATTGATAAAACTAAAGAATACCCTCAGCATACCTTTATATTCTTAACGAAAGATCCTGAGGTATATAACGAATGGGTATTTCCTGAAAACTGTTGGCTAGGGGTAACGGTAACAAAAAAGAATGATATCGGGGAAGAAAGTTTATACGATTTAAACGATTCCCATTTATTAAAAAAAACCTTTATAAGTTTCGAGCCAATATTAGAAGAAATTGACCCTAATGATTATATTGGTTTTTGGGATATAGACTGGGTAATTATTGGCGCTGAAACCGGGACCAGAAAAGGGAAGATCATACCAAAAAAGGAATGGATCGAAAGCATAATTAAATTTTGCCGGGATAATGATATCCCTATCTATCTAAAAAATAGCTTAAAAAATATCTTTCCGGAGGAGATAAAAGAATTTCCCATATAAAGGAGGGATGCCTATGATTAGGGTTTAGTTTCGTAAGAGTGCTAAGGAAAGGAGGGGCAGGTTTTTGCGGCTTTGTCTTAACCTGCCCCAAAAAAAATTAGAAAGGAGATTTTAGAATGGAAGAATTTGTAAGAAATGAAATTGAGCAAGGTCTTGCACAGAGTAAAGAGGGTAAAAATGCAAAAGAGAATTTAGTATGTCAGATAGAAGGTCGTACACAGACTTTATTACAAAGTCTAAATTCTATCGAAAGTTTGACCAACGATTTAAATAAAAGTTTATTGCCTCAAGAGTTGAAAAAAGAAGGCGAAGGTTCAGCAGATGTGAGAAAACCTCAAGGTTGGTTGGAAAATCATTTGGCACTTTTAGATACTCTTCTTTGGCGGTCAAGACAAATTTATAACCAAGTCGATAGACTAGTGCAAGCAACAAAAACTGACGTAAAGTAGGTCAAATAAATGGCTAACCCTCAAAAAGAAGATGGTCATGTTGATATAGCGAATGAAATAATAGAGGCAATGGCAAAAACCTATTTTTCAAGTTATGAAATACAGGTTTTACTTGCCATATTAAGAAAAACTTACGGTTGGCACAAGAAAGAAGATTGGATACCTATTAGTCAATTAGTAGGAATGACTGGTATATATAAAAGTCATATCAGTAGAACATTAAAAAAATTAATCCAGAGAAATATGATAATTAAAAGTGGTATTAAATTATCTTTCCAAAAAGATTATGAAAAATGGGAAAAGTTACCTAAACAGGTAACAGATAAAAAGTTACCTATTCAGGATATAAAGTTACCTAAACAGGTAACAGATGTTACCCAAACAGGTAACAAAAAGTTACCCAAACAGGCGGACTCAAAAGAAACTACAAAAGAAACTATATCAAAAGAAACTCTTACAAAAGAAAAGGGTGCTAATTTTATTAAGGCATGGAAAGATTTTAAAACTATGAGAAAGAAAATTAGAAAACCAATGACAGAAAGAGCAGAAGAATTATTATTTATAAAATTAAATAAATTAAGCAATAACGAAGAAGAACAAATCGCCATACTTGACCAAAGTATTATGAATAGCTGGCAAGGGGTTTTCCCTCTTAAAGAAGATTTAGATACAAATAAATATGCAGGGAAGCCCAAAGTCTCTATGGAAGAATCTTTAAAAGAAATGGAGTGATAAAATGGATAAGAAAAATTTTAACGATATGATGAGTATATTCGGAAAGGTCTGGGATAAAGGGCTACCGTCTGATGTATTAAAGATATATGCTGAAATATTTGAAGAGATACCTGATGATAAAACAAAATATGTTATTAAATGTTGTATTAAAAAATGTAAATTCTTCCCCAGACCCGCTGATGTTTTTGAATGCCTTGAAAAATTAGACCCTTATAATAAATATTATGAAAAGGAGTAATCCAATGGGTTAAGGAGGTAAAGGAAAAATGAAATATTATATGGAGAGTAAAGATGAGGATGGAGTTTTTACTATAGATGGTTATATAGATAGGATAATAGACGGAGAAGATAAAGAAATAGAATTATTTGAAATGAAAAGAGATATTGGCGGAGATATGTGGTGTGAAGAAAATGAAGAATTTATAGACAAAGGAGATTGTGGTAGATGGTGCAAACCGTATAATCCTTGTAATGGGAAAAGTGGAAGGTGTAGGAATTTAAAAAATGGTTTTGTGGAAACAGGCAAGAAATTTATGTTAACAAAATCTGGATTAAAGGAGGTCTAAAATGGAAAGAACTAAAGAATTACAAAGTTTTCTTGATAACTTTGCCAAGAAAACTTTCGGAAGATCGGAAACAGAAGCTAAAGAAAAAGGAGTTTGTGTCTTTTGTGGTAAAGAAATAAAAATGGAAGATTTTAAAGACCAGTTATCAATTAAAGAATATGAGATTTCAGGGTTTTGTCAGAAATGCCAGGATGATACTTTTGGAGGATAAACAATGGAAGGGATAGAAAAAGCATTACCACAAATTAAAGCAGCTCATACTTCAATAATGTTACTCAAACAATTAGAACTTAAAGAAATTAGTCTTGAGGAATATTTGTTGAAGTGTGCCTATTGGGGAATGAAAACTTTAGATGATATATATTTTATGTCTCTGCCTACAAAACCTTTAGAGGTAATAGAGTTTGAGCAGTTATCTTATTATAAAAGACAGAGATTGACTCAGGAGTTTTTTGCAGATCACTCGGGAATAACGAGATATTACGACCAAAAGAAGTGGATTGAAATAATGAATGAGACTAGCGTGTATAAACTGAAATCTATTAAAAAGTATCTGCCGGAAAGTGATATAGAGAACCACAAAAATTTAGATGAAAGAATAACAGATTTTAAAATAAAAATGGGAGGTTATGAGGAATGAGCAAAAATTTAGAAATATTAAAAAAGTTAAAATCATTTGATTGGAATGATGGCACAGATAGATGGGAGACAAAGAAAAATATGATTCCACTTTTAGAAGATTTTGAAAAACGATTAAAAATAGTTGAGGCTGAACTGGGAATTTATACCGATGAGGAAATAAAAAATATTAAAATTGGCTTGGATGATCCAAATTGAAAAAGAAAGGAGAAAATAAATCATGAGATCTAAAGTTAATATTGATTCAAATTTTTCTAAAAGTATTGTGGAAAGGGTATTTGATGAGTCTGAATTTATGCTAAGGAACAAGGCGACATTGAAAACTACCGGGTTAAAATTTAAAGTTTCAATAACTACCGTCTGGAGAGATATGAGGAAAAGGTTGCCTCTCATAAATCCGGAGCAATACAAAGAGATAGACGATCTTTTAAGGAGAAAGGTATCACCTTATTAAAAATTAATAGTATTGGAGATGATTAAATGATATTAAAGTGGAATAAAAAATATAAAGAGAAATGGGGTTATGGCTCTGCAAAAGATTTATCTATTAACGAAAAAGAATGTTTGGATAAATCTTGTTTTCGTCCTCATGACTGGAACCATGACGGCCATTTGGTTTGTATTACTAATGCTAATTTTGGATGTCCGATAGAGGAGGAAAAAAGCGATGGAAGTTAAGGAAATGAAGGATTATAAAAAAAGAGGATTGTTTTGTGAATACGAGTATTGTATTGAAGAACAGCCACTTATAGGCGGAGAATTAAGATGTCCGGTCTGGGGGCATGATTGCCCAGGGGGAATTGAAAAATTAAAAACTTGTGGCAAAGAGATTAGTGGTATTCCGGAAGAGAGAATATATAGAGGGAAAATAAAAATAATAGAGGGGGAGATATTTAAAGATGGAAGTTAAAGAGGCGATAGAGTTTTTAAAGAATGAAATAAAAACACATAAGGAAATATTAGAAGCATTTGGTATTCCTGAAATGTTAAAAGAAAAGGCTGATGTTAAAAATGCTATAACCATATATCAAGAAATCATCACCCTACTCCAGAAAGGCAAGATAGACAAAGAAGAATTAAAGAAGGTTTGGCAGATGTGGGAGGATGTAAAAGGGAAGGCAAGAGGTTATCGTTCTCCTAACCTATTGTTTTTAATGGAAGAACTTGAGCAAAAATACTTCCCCAAAGGAGTAAAAAAATGAAATTAAAAGTTGGATATGAAAAGATTAAAGGATTTAGCAGTCCAGTTAAAAAAGCAGAATTAGGTTTTTTTGATTATATGAAAGGCTTCTTTGCTGAAGGTTTTGGCTGGTTGATATTAGGGTTAGTGGCGATTTGTGGATTATTATATCTGTTTGGAGTGGTGAAATGAAAAAACTACACCTTTATAAAATATACACTCCCCGGGATATAGCAAAAATATTATTAAGAAAAGAGGAAGAAATAATAGCCTTACTTGAAGAGAAAAAGACAATCGGTAGAAAGATGTTTAATTTCTGGTATGTCCGGGGGAAAGAGATATTAGAGATTCAAAAATTATTGAAAGGAACCGAAAAGAATGTTGGGACTACTCATAATGGCCTGGCACAAAAAAAAGAAAAAGAAAAGGAAACCAAGAAGCGATCTAAAAAAACTCAATGACAACCTTGACGACTTATGGAGAAAGATAATAGTCCTTCGTGATGGCAACCAATGTCAGAAATGTGGCAAAAGGAAATCACCAGGAAGTGGGAATTCAATCCAACCTCATCACATTTACGGAAGGTCAAACTTTAGAGTACGTTGGTGTCTGGAAAATGGAATTGCCTTATGCGGTGGCTGTCATACTTTAACTAACTATTCAGCCCATAAAGCTTCGGGAGATTTCAAAGACTGGCTAATAAAACAACGAGGGAAAGAATGGGGGTATAAATTAAGTGAAGAAGCTAACAAGGAAGGAGGTTCAAGGAAGTGGACCATAATGGAGAAGAAAGACCTGGAGATAGAACTGATGTGGATTCTTCACAAATTGCAGACGAAGCATTTAACAACCACCAGATAATTATAAAGATAAAGCAATCTATAACTAAAAACTTTTGGAATTTAGCTGTCATGCTAAAGATAAACCGGGATAGGAGATATTATAAGACTCTAGGTTATGAAACCTTTGAAGAATATCTTGGTACACCGGAGATCAGCTTGAGTAGGGGCTATGTTTATAAACTTATCAAAAATTATGAATTGTGGGTCCAGAAATATAATGTCTCTCCTGCGAAACTTGAAGGTATAGACAGCGAAAAATTATATCTTGCCGGGACGTTAGCTACTAAAAATAATTATGAAGAGTGGTTAGAAAAAGCAAAAGCCTTAAGCCGGTCCGATATCAGAGGTTTAATGAAAGGGGAAGATTACGAGTATAAAGTGACGTGTCCTTTTTGTGGGAAGGAGTTTACTCCATGACAATAGACAAAGAATATTTCCAAAAGTATTATCAGGATCATAAAAAAGAATATCGCGACAGAGATAGAAGATGGCTCAAGAATAATCCCGAAAAGGCAAAAGCAAGAAAAGAAAGATACTTGGAAAAGCTTTTGGGAAAAAGAAAGAAGACCACAAACAAAACTGACTATAGCGTAAAATCTTTAAAAGACTCATATATTAAAAGATATGGTAAGAAAATCAACAAGATGAAAGATGACGTTACTAACGTAAAATATAAAATAAGAATATTCTGCCTGGATTGCATAGAGTACAAAGGAAGTAAGTTTCTGGAATGTCCCGGTTGGGAGAAATGTATATACAAAGAAGAGATATTGGAAACAATTAAAAATCAAAAAATCAAGAAAGGAGGTTAATGATGGAAATAGATAAAAGTGATTTATTAAAAGTTTTAGATGTTTTGAAAGATAATGAAGAATTTCACAGGAATAGAGATAAGATGAATAGCGCTATCCATTTAGCCAGGGAGATTAGATTTAGTCCTATAACTTCTGAAACTATAAGTGCTGTAGAAAGAATAGAACAACTATTGAAACATTATCATGGTTTAGATATTATACCTGGAGAAGCAAATATGATTTAATTCCTTTGAAAAGATAATAACAGAAAGGAGGTTAAGCAAATGGTATCACAAAACGAAGTAGATTTTATGAATATGAAAATTGATGCATTAGAAAAAGAAGCGGTTGCACTTAATAAGCAGAACAAAGAACGAGGCAAAGCCTTAAATAAATTATGGGAAAAAAGCAAAGAGCTGAGAAAAGAAGTCGCTACCCTACAGAAATTTTGCGGTAAGCTAACTTATGATATATCCAGACTACACCTTGAGAACAGGATCATTATACCCCCAGCCACAAAGCAGATAGGTTGTGAACCCAAACAATTTTTAGTTAGAGACATAGTAAGGCAATTAATTAATGAGTCCGGCTATGATCTAGAGTTTAAAGTATTACAAATGAAATGTCCCACCAAGCCAGACTTGACAATAACCGGAAAAGAAATAAAAAAATAAATAAAAAAAAAGAGACGGAGTAGATTTCTCATTACTTAATATAACTATCCCAATTATCTAAGATGTCTTTTGCCTTTTCTTTTTTTACGATTAAATAAGGCAGTAGAAGAGGCAGAAGACATCTAATTTTATTTTTATTACTAATACACAATCTATAACAAATTTTGTGTTTTTGGGATCTTAGAACATCCTTTCCGACATAACCTCCAAAGATGTTTTTAATCCATTCTATTAAAGGATAAAAAGTATTCCCAATAGTTATTCTAATTCTAGGATAATAACCCTTTTTTCTCCTTTTTTCTGTCTCATGGCGTACTTCAAAATAACCCTCACCGTCAATTATACCAGCAAAATATGACAGTTTATCTTGAGGGATATCTGAGAAAGGATTAATTTTATTAATTTTCATTTTACGTCTCATTAAAAATTTTACTCCGTCTCCTTAAATGTTATCCACTCTCCATAACCGGTATCTCCCTCTACGTTTACGGCTAAATCTTTTAATTTAGGGAAATAATATCCATCAGCTTTATTAGATTTCGCTTTCTTCTTTGGCACCGGGGATATAGCAAAACCCTTTTTTCTTAATCCATCTGCATATTTCCTCATAGTCTTTAGATCTTTTATAGATATCTCTTTGGCCTCATTGACCTCAAAATAAACAGTTTCATCAACACCAAGCTGAGCATTATCAAACATACCTTTTTTATCTCTGATAATAACTTGCACATTTTTACTACAAATATCGAAATTGCGAAAAGGATTTTGTTCTCCCCTCCTTCTTTCATCTTGAAAATGTTCTTCAATTAAATATTTAGCTTTGACTAATCGATGAAATAGTTCTTTTTCATTTTTCGCTTCGATATTAATGATTATTTCTTTTGTTTTCATTTTTTCACCTCATCATCTATTAGCTTTATTTTGTTCCAGCCTCTCCTGGTTATATCCCACTTAACACATATTTGACGGATCCTCTCGTAAGTAACCCCATAAATTTTGCCAATTTCCCGGAGAGATTTTTTTTTAACCAACTCTCTTAATTCGCTTTTTTTTATTGTTTTCAAACTATCACCCCCTTCTATAACATAATGTATATTTATCCGGAGTCTCTAAAATTCTATAACAATTAAATCTACTGTCCTTATCTTCAATTTTAATAACTCCATCGGATAGTTTTTTAACAATCATTTTTGAAATGATAAAACTTTCTTTTGGTACTATCACAGAAAAATAATCCTCTTTTAAATTTAATTTTAACAACTAATTATCACCTCGCTTTTAGATTTTTTAGCTGCACGATTCTATTATGAGCATAACCCAACAGATGCCAAACCGGATTCTCTGGGATCTGGACATCGGGAATAATCGAAACCGCGGTTACTCTCCGGCCAAACCGATCAAACAAACCTTCTTGTATATTGATTATAGCACCTTCGGCCTCAATATGATAGGTTTTCTTGTGTAATTTTGTAATTTGCATATTTTCACCTCCTTTAGTCAAATTTAATGCACCAGGATTGCACTAGACGAACGAATTCAAAGGTACGCTTATGATTATATGTTCTCTTCTAACAATTTAAGCTCATCCTTTAAACTTTTGATTTTATCCCATGACCCCCAACTACAAATATAATATTTCTGTACTTCAATTTCTTTCTTGATTTCATTAATTCTTTTTATTAACTCATCTTTATTAGCCAACTTCTCTCACCTCCTTCTTTCGTATAAATTAAGTAATCACAACCCCGGGAATTGTTTCTCTTGCGAAACAACGCCCGGAGTTCTGACTGCTACAAGCATTTATTGACTAATTCTCTATGCACTACTACGCTTGACCATGCGTCAAATTTCTTTTGCCATAAGCTCTCATCTTCAACATCTGCAATACCATAAGAATAGGCTAAGTCTCTTTTAGTCTTTTCCCATACATCATCACTAATATTTCGATTGACCATTATATATTTTGCAGTTGGTCCGGTTTTATCGTAGTCATAATTATACATATCTGTCATACCATCGAATGATCCAGCTTCGTATTTATTGACTATTTTTCTAATTTCATCAGCCGGAACTCCATTAATATAATCAATCCTGACGTCATTTCCTCCACTAAAAGACCTTGAACGGATGTTAAACTTGATTCCGGGAAACTTTTCTTTTAATTCCTTTCTCAACAATTTCGCAACTTCTGCCTGATCGCTTAACATTTCTAAAAACCTCCTTTAATTTTTTAGTATCAGTCTAAAATAACCTTAATAAACTCCACTCTAAAGAATGGAGTCTATAAAGCTATTTAGTATCTAAATTTTTCCAATTAAAATGATAATCTTTTTAACCTCCTTTATATTTTTATTTCAAAGTTACCATAATAGTTAAGTAATGAGAAGAATCTCTTTTCGTTCTCTTTTCCTACAAGGTCAATAATTTCTGGTTCTGATAGTTCTGTTATTTCTTCGTTAATATACCAAGCGTATTGACCGTGACCCATATCCTTTTTTGATATTATCATCTTAAAAACCTCCTAAACCCTTTATTTATTTACCTATATTGAATATATCACAACTTAACCTAATTGTCAAGATATATTTTAATAAAAGATATAAAAACATTTTAACATTGAAGATAAATTGAAATTGTGTTATACATCCACTTATGAAGAAGAAAAAAGTAATATTGATTAATGATGATCCGGTACAGTCAAAAATAATAGACCAGGTATCAGATAAAGAAGAGAAGAGAGAAGAAGAGAAAAAGGGACCTGGCAGGCCTACGATTTTCACCCCAGAGCTTAGAGCTGAACTGATAAGGTTATTCGAGAAGCATTTTTTTATTGCGATCGTTGCAGCTGAGGCTGATATTTATAAACATCATATTTATGATTGGCAAAGGGAGCTGAAGGATTTCGATATCGATGTTACGCACGCCCGGGACAAGTGGATTCAACAACAGATGAAATTGCTTGATGAATACGCCATAGATAAGAAAACAAAGGACTGGCGCGCCCTCAAGTACAAATTATCTATCGCTGACGTTGAGTATAACGATAAAAAATACCTCAAAGAAGCACCCGGAAGCCGGGAAACCCCACAGATTACAATCATTATTAACCGGAAGGATCTTGAAACATCAAAGGAAGAAGCCTATAAGATCATCGGAGGAACCAGATCCAAAGCTGAAACTGTATCCTTAATTACCTTTAAAGAGGAAAAGAAGGAAAAGAAGCAAGAAAAAGGGCAAAAAGGGAAACCGGAAGAAGCTGAAAGCGGGTAATTTTCAGAGTTACAGCTTGCAACGTCCTATAAGAATAATTATGTAAAGTAAATTATTAAGCTTGAATTGGGCTTGAATTGAGCTTGAAACCTTGTCAATAGCAAGCCAAAGCCAAAAATTGAAAGCATTGATATATAAGGGCAAAATGGCACTCCTCCATCGGTGGAGTAAAAGATTTTTTGAACCAGAAACACGAAGGCAGGGGGGCGGGTGTCCCGCTCCCTCTCGAAAATAATATGTCCCGTTGCTCTTGTCCAAAATGCCACGCATGGCAAAATTTTTAAAAGGAGTTTAATTATATGTCTGATAAAAAATATTATCGTGAACACCGTGAGTCGGAATTAGAACGTAAGAAGAAATATTACCAAGAGAATAAAGAAAGGATATTGGAATATAGACAAAATAATAGAGAAACAATATTAGAAAGTCATAGAATATACAATCTAACACACAGAAAAGAACGCAGTATTTATAAAAGGATAAAACTCAGAACAGATTTAAAATTTAACCTCAATCAAAAAATGAATAGGGCAATAGGGAAAACTATAAAAGGTAATAAAAATGATATACATTTGGAATCTCTCTTAGGTTATTCTTATAATGATTTAATAAAAAGACTAAATAAGACTATGCCAGAAGGATATACTTGGCGAGATGTTTTAAATGGTAAATTACACATTGACCATATTATTCCAATAAGTGTTTTTAATTTTACTAAATCAGGCCAAATTGGTTTTAAAAGGTGCTGGGCTTTAAAGAATTTACAATTATTACCTGCGAGGGAAAATCTTAAAAAAGGTAATAAATTAACAAGACCATTCCAACCAGCATTAGCTATATAAAAACGTATCGCATGAAGAAATTCTTGAAAGGATTAATTTTAATGGAAAAAAATGAATTGCTTATTATGCAATTAGAATTTGAAGAATATCTAAATGATAAAGTTCCCAAAATAATTAAAGAAATATCAGTTTTATTCCCAAAAATTGATGAATTTCATATAGAAATAAATCACGAAGATATTGAAAACGATTATGAAGTTCATTGTGTTGTAGATTAGGAGAAAATTATCAAAATAAGAAAGTAGTTGTAAATGGGAAAAATTCCCACTCCTGTAGTAGAACCAACAGTTTCAGCGATTAATCGTTGTAAGTGGGAAAATTTCAGAGTTACAGCGTATATCAAAAGGTATAAAGTATAATGAAAAAGAAATCATTAAAGAATAGAATTACTTGTATTTTCAAAAAATGGATTGTTAAAAGACCAGATGGACAATGTCAAATATTGTTTTCTTTATACGAATTAGATAAATTTGTTGATGAAATATTATTAGAAATAGATGACCAAACGATAGGCGAAAAATGTCAGATTTGTGGTAGACGTTATGATTATGTTTATGGAATTTCCGACGAATTGTGGGGAAAAATAACAGGTATAAAAAATGGTAGTGGGTTAAGATGTATTAGTTGTCTCACAAAAGAGGCAAGTAAAAAAAATATCAAATTAGAAATGACAAATTATAAAAGTGACTAAAATAATAGCTCATCTGGCACATTATTTCTATAAAATATCCGTAAATCCCGAAAATTGAAACCCTTATAAACAAAGGGCAAAATGCCAGTCGTCCATAGGGCTGGTATACGCATGGAAGGAGGTTAAAAGATAATAATGAGAGTTAGATGTTTAAATTGTGGCTTAGTTCTCGAAGCAGTTATGGGGGAAGGTATTTGTCCTGAATGTGGTTGTAATTGTTGGGGTGGAATTATTGAAGGGTCTAAGGAAAAAATGAGTATTGAAGATTTGGAAAAAGTTAAAAATGATTACATAAATAATCCCATTTATCATGGAAATTACGAGGTAGGACTATTTATGATACAAATTATCGATATATTGAAAGACTTAATCAAAGAACAGCAAAATATATATAAAGAATTAGCACAGAAGAAAAGTGTAAACTTTGACCACTTAGAGATGTTGAAAGATTTCTTACAGCAGATGAACAAAGATTATAGAAATTTTATAGAGAGACATTTACTTGCGGATTTACCGATTGATCCGGTAGATTTCAGTAATTTTTACCAATCACAATTAGAAAGGATTATGAATATCAAAATATGAAAATAGAAGAGGTATTAACCAAAAAAGAAATTAAATATATGGCTGGTGTCAGAAAAGGTCAAGAAATAACTATTGAAAGACATATTATTGATGGTAAGTCTGTTAAAGTTAAAAAAAAATATATCAGTGAAATTCTTGCAATAAAAGAAAACCCCGATAATGAATTTGAGAAATGGTTTAAAAAAAAGTTAAAAGCAAAGAAGATTTTAAAATATGAAAAAGATGAATATAGTTTTAGATGGATAGTCTGGTATGTGTAGAACACTATTTGAGAATGAGATGAGAATAAGCGCAACTGATTCTATTGAGCTTGATATCTTTATGGACTTTTACAAAAATTTAGAAACCAAAGAAAATTATATACAAAGTGTTGTAGAGTATAAAGGGAAAAAGGTTTATATAAGATTTTACGATTGGAGAGGAAACCCGTTACGTCATTTGGCAGATTATTTTTATAAGGAGAAAGCATGAAATTTGAATTTGCACAGGAACGTGAGACCCTTACCTTTACCCCTCGTCAGCTTACTGCCTTACAAATACTTAATCAGAGTTGCGTGAGAGGACTGTTGTTTGGTGGGGCAAAGGGCGGAGGCAAATCGTTTTTGCTCTGTCGATATACCTGGCTGTATTGTTTGTCAGTTATCGAATATTTTGATATCCCGGTTCTGAGAAATCCCATACCGATCTTTTTTTTGGGGAGACTTCAAGGGGTTGACTTCGATGATACCACCTTGGAAACCTGGAAAGAATGTATCCCCGAAGATGACTATATAATCAAAGAAAGAAATAAAGAGATCATCATCAAGAAAAGAGTTAAGATTCAATATGGCGGACTGGACAACAAAAAAGTAGTTAAAAAGTTTAATAGTGCGCAATATGGTGCTTTTGGTTTGGACCAAGCGGAGGAAATAGAAGAGGATAAATTAACTGAACTGAGGTTGACTTTAAGAAGAAGCATCGGAGGCGTTCCTTTACCCTTTAAAGAATTTTATACCGCTAATCCAGCGGACTGCTGGTTGAAAGACCAATTCGTTTTGGGCCACAATGAGAGATTTGTTTTCCTCCCTTCCTTGCCTTCTGATAATCCATTTCTGCCTGCCGATTATATTTCTAACATGGAATATACCCTGCGTAACCGGCCTGAATTATTAAAGGCCTATCGTGATGGAAGTTGGGATATCTTGGCAGGTGCCGACATCGTAATACAGGATAGATGGATCGACCGGGCAAATGAGAATAAGTTTCATAAACCGATAAGAAGGATTATTGTATGTGATCCTGCAAAATACGGAGATGATGAAACAGTAATTTATGGAATGGAAAACACTAACATAGTAAAACCGCCTCGAATATACGGTCAGAAAGACGAGTATTACACCGCCAATGAAATGGAGAATATGGGTTTTGATTTTAAACCTTCACTTTACGTAGTTGATGGTATAGGAATAGGTAGCGGAGTGGCTTCCATATTGAGCAATAAAGGGCTACCGGTTTTAGTAATAATGGGTTCAGAAAAGCAAGAATCCGGAGTACCTAAACAATTTTTAAACCGAAGGGCGCAGATATGGTGGTATGCAGGAAATCAATTCGGTGATAATGAAGTGGAACTTCATCACGACGATCAAGAATTAAAGAGACAGCTTACCGTTCCAAGATATACCTACAAAGGCGATAAGTTTATGATCAGGTCGAGTGAGGAAATCAAGAAGAGTTATGGCAGGTCTATTGATAGAGCAAGTACTTATGTTATGGGAATTTGGGGCTTACAATATGCTGAAGAAGAAGCACCCAAAAGCAAGGCTGAAGATTTTTTCACTAGCGAAGATTTAGGGTTAGATTTTATGAGCGCCTAAAATAAATAAAAAGGAGAAAATTAAATGGAAACAAAGAAAGCAATAGAATTTCTGAGAAGGTATGGTGATTTAGAACTATCAATTGATGAGGTAGATGGTATTATTGAATTATTAGAACAGGGAGAAGTATGTAAAAAATTTTTGGATAGATTAAAATGGAATGCAATTTACGAAACTGGTAAGATATATTTGGAAACACGAGTAAAATATTTTGATATTGATGAAAGAGTGGATAAAGTTGACACAAAATAAAAAGTATGATATTAAGGAGATAGTAAAATCGATAAAATTGAAAAGATTGACAAAGTTATAAACATAATATCAAAAGCATTAAGAGAGATACTAAATCATAATAATGATTTTACTGGCTCGATTACTATTAATTTCTGTTTAGGTGGCGTAAGTGATATATCGAAAAAAGAAAATTTAAAAGTTTAAGAGACTGCTCTAAAGAAGCCTTTGTTTCGCAATTCTGAAACATAGGATTGCTCTGAAGAAGCTCTGATAACGGGAAACCGTTTTTCAGGGCTTCTTTTTATTTGGAGAAAAAATGGTAAAAACGATAACCGAAGAAGAAGAAAAAATAAAATCATCGGATTCTGAAGAATCGGAAACTGCTTTAATAAGTAAGATGGAAAAGTTTAATCAAGAAGCAGAGGAAGGAAATGCCAGTTGGGTAGATAGGGCTATCAAAAATTATGACTTTTACTGTGGGAAGCAATGGAACCCTAAAACTCTGGCCAATTTAAAGAAGGAGAAAAGGCCTGCCCTTACCATAAATCACATTCTACCTACAATCAACCTTCTATCAGGGATGGAGAGAGAAAATAGAAACGATATTCACGTCCTCCCGAGAAAAGGTGGAAATCAAGTCGTCGCCGATGTCTTTACCGGACTATCTAAACATTCTATGGACTTATCTAACGGTGAATTTGAACAATCAATGCAGTTTTTGGATGGCGGTATAGGGGGAAAAGGCTGGATAGGCCTGGATATCTCCACCGATAAAGACATTATCAACGGAGATATTACCATAGACAGGATATCCTCATTTGATATAAGGGAGGACCCCAATGCTAAAACCTACGACTTAAATAAATCCGCGAAATATATCATTCGTTATTAC
>Ga0307375_10002377_pt1 | contig 19303 bp, 28 predicted proteins | sample TR1MG_FD_202531 | JGI IMG/M metagenome (GOLD analysis project Ga0307375, IMG submission 202531) | Soil microbial communities from Risofladan, Vaasa, Finland - TR-1 | ecosystem: Environmental > Terrestrial > Soil > Coastal area > Acid sulfate soil | place: Finland: Risofladan, Vaasa | collected...
AAAGCTAACCTATATGGATATGAGCCTAAAGTAGGAGAATGGTACGGAATGTACAAAGTCGATAATAAGGCTATCTGGGATGAATATGTTAAGAGCGGTAGAGTAAAAGGTTTCTCAGTAGAAGGATACTTTGCTGATAAACTAATCGAACAATCTAAAGAAGCATTTGTATATCCTACACCTCTAGAATCTGAAGATGAATTTATCTCTAGATGTATGGGTGATAGTAAAATGAATAGTGAGTTTCCTGATAACGATCAAAGAGCAGCAGTATGTTACTCTTACTGGAAAAATAAATAATTTCTTTCTTATCTGTAATCAAAAGAGGAAGGGGCTTGCGCCCCTTTCCCCCTGTCTAACACAAAAGCCTCTCACAGCTCATTATTTAATTTTAGTATACTTATAAACTACAGGTACATTAACCTCGGCAACTAATGTAGTTTCAAGTACTCCATCTACATAGACATCGATTAATGATGAACTAGTGTTACCGCTCATACCTGGATAACGTACGAAGGCAAACCCGATAGAGTCATTTACATTATTTAGCAATACTGTATAAGAGTATTCTGGAGATTTATCATCTACAATATTTACTCCATTTTTAAAACCATACACCAAGTCTACATGATTGGTCTGAGTGAATAAAATCTCAGTAGGGGATTGTTTAGTAACTAGTATATCTTTCTCACAAGATACCAATCCTACTACTGTTGCTAAAATCATCACTGCCTTTTTCATAACTTTTATTTTTTAATTATAGTATTAAGATAAGAACTTTTTCTCAATTTTCCAACTGGGGTATCACTTTTTTTATAATTTTTACTATACAGTATATTTATCCGTAGTAGGGCTCTTGGAGCCTCTATATGTTATGGCTAAAATTAAATTTAAACTTTATTAACTATGCAAGCATCCGAACTTAAGGATCTCGTTAAAAAGTACTTCAACCTAACAGAGGCTCCAGAGTCTGTTGAAGGAATCGAGATTAAAGAAGAGAAGGAAGCTTTTGCTGAGATCAAGACTGCCGATGGCTCTGTTACTTTAATGTACGACGGAGAGCTAGGTGTTGGTACTGTCTTATCTATCCACGATGCCGAAGGTAATGTTATCCCAGCTCCAGCTGGAGAGCACTTACTAGAAAACGGTGAGCGTGTTGTATTAGATGAGAACGGTGCTGTTACAGAGTTCTTGACTCCAACAGAAGCACCTGCAGAGACAATGGAAGAAGAGATGATGCCGGAAGAAGAAGCTCCTATGACGGAGGATCTTATGCCAGCTCTTATCGAAGCTGTTGTTGAAGCTGTCCAAGACGAAATGAAAAAGTACGGCGAGCGTATGTCAGCTGTTGAAAGTAAATTAGAAACTTTCTCTGCTGCTCCAGCCGCCACTAAGACATTGCCAAAAAAGAATAACCCTCTTGTTAAAAAACAGGAAGAAATCGCTGCCCCTCTTCAGGCTGAAAGATTCGAGAGAATCATGAAGATGGCTGCAAAACGTAAATAATCATAACCCGAAAAATTAAACTATTATGGCTTTAGATTTAGCTGCATTAGATACTTTTAACAACGAGGTTGCTGGTACTTTAATCCCTAAAATGGTATACACTGGTACTACCATGGAGTACGTCACTGTAAAAGAGGGTATCAAGTATAAGGAACCGATCAACTTGTTTGAAGTAGATCTAGACATTCAAGACGGATACGGCTGTGTTGCTACACCAGCTGGAACCGCATCATTCTCACAGAGAGACATCCAAGTATGTCAGCGTACCTCTTTCGACGGTATCTGCTTAAAGGATCTTGACAAGTACTACCTAGGAGTTTCTGCTCTTGGTGCTGGTTCTTACAATGAGACTTTCGCCCTTGCTGGTGACTACTCTGAACTTATCGTTAACCAATTCCGCAAATCAAACGAGAACTTCGTATGGGGTGCTACTACAGGAGCTGGTGACTGTGTAGACGGACTTAAGACTATCATCTCTGGCTCTACAGCTGGTGTTGTTGAGGCTACAGGTGCTGCTACTGGTTCATTCACTTCTACTGCTGCTTTAGGCATCATCGATTCTATGATCGAGCAGCTCCCAACTGACGTTGCTGACCGTGACGACTTAACTGTCTTCATGTCTGTATCTAACTTCCGTAAGTATGTTGCTGGTATCCGCCAAGCAAACTCTTACTGGTTCGATCCAAACGCAATCACTAACCGTGGTGGTCTTATGGATATGGTTCACCCATTCACTAACGTACGCGTTGTAGGTACTGTAGGTCTTGAAGGTTCTGCTCGTTTAGTTGCAGGTCCAGCTCGTCACATCGTTGTAGGTACTGACACTATGTCTGACCTTACAGAGTTCCAGATGTGGTACGACATCAACAGCGACCAGCTTAAGCATCGCGTTGTATTCAAGCTTGGTGTTAACATCGCTTATCCTGAGTTCTGGGTATCTAACGACCTCGCCTAATTAAAGTATTAACATTTAAAACTAGATAGATATGAGCACTTGCGATATTACTTCAGGTTTCACTCTAGGCTGCCGTGACAACACAGGCGGTATCAGAAACCTTTATATCCTATCTGGTTCTGTTACTTCTTTGACAGGTGAAGACGTAGGACTTATCACTGATATTACTGGTGATGGAGTATTCTATAAGTTCGAGCTATTCCGTCAGACTTCTGACTATAGCGAGGCTATCAGCTCTACTCCAGAGAACGGTACTGTATTCTATGAGCAAACAGTTAATGCTGTTTTCTTCAAGTTGCAGTCTGCCACTAGAAATCAAGTGAGAGTTCTTGCTAAGAATCCTAACCTCAAGGTAATCGTTGAAACAAACAATGGTTCAGTTGACGGAGTAGGTAAATTCTTCTACCTAGGTCAAGAGAATGGTCTTCAGTTACTTAGCGGAACCGGTGCTACCGGAACTGCATTCGGTGACTTGAATGGCTACAATCTTACTTTCACAGGTCAAGAACCAGAACCAGCGGCTGAGATTTCAGGTAGCGACCTTTCAGGGGTCCTTACTGGTATCACAGTATCCTAAAAATAACCGGTAAAAGGGGAGGGCGTGAAAACCCTCCCTTTCTTACCATTTAATAGTAGTCAATGATTCAGTTAAATAAGTCAGCAGAAGATCAACTGGTAGCTTTCTACCCTGAAGTAACACCTTCAGCATCGGTAGACACAGTTCGCTTTAACTATAATCAAGATTACGATAGATCTAGTGGTTCCTTTGACGGAACCATTTTAAGTAAAAAACAATGGGTGGTAGCCTCAGTTAGTGGATCAGTTGTTCCAGCTAACACAGGACAGTATACACTCGACATCTATGAGCTAATCGCAGGAGCCGATTTGGTTTGGAATACAGCCGATCTTGTATGGAACTTATCAGACACTATTTGGAATGAGGCAGAAGCCGAGGCATTAGGTCAATTATTAGCTACAGAAAGGGCTTACATTTCCGGCAGTAACGAGAACTCGATTACTACTTATTATAGTCCAAACCAGAACGGGTCATATATAACCTATAACTCATGAGCGAGAAATTTAAATTCCAGGCTATTCCTAGATCTTCATCTGTAAGATGGAATGCTAAAGAGCAGTCATCTAAAGGAGAGTACGTAAAGTACGGTGAGGATAATATGTTTCCTCAGCACCTTATTGACTTAGTAAACAACTCCGCTATCCACAATACCTGTATTAACGCTATCGTTGACGGTATCGTAGGAGAGGGATTACATACAGAACAAGAGTGGCTTTTAGATAAAGCAAACGACGAAGGACAGTCATGGAATGACGTCTTTAAAAGAGTAGCTCTTGACTATAAAACATTTGGTGGCTTTAGTTTAGAAGTCATCTGGTCTCACGATCGTAGTAGAATTGCTGAAGTTTATCATATTGACTTCTCTATGATCAGATCAAAAGAAAAAGATTACAGAGGTAAAGTAGAAGGTTATTACCTATCTAACGAATGGAGAGAGAAGGGTAGATTCAGATTAACTGCTGATGACCTTGTTTATCTTCCAGCCTTTGATGAGAAAAGAAAAGCAGAGCAACCTAATCAGTTACTTTATGTACAACCATATCGTCCAGGTCAAGAGTATTATCCTCTGCCTGACTATGTAGGTGCTCTCAAGGTAATCGAACTAGATGCTGAGGTGGATAACTTCCACGTTAACAACGTAAAGAACGGATTAGCACCTAGTTTAAGTATTACTACATTTACAAATGCTAATGATGAAGAGAGGAGAGTTATCGAGAATATGCTACGTACTCAGTACGGTGGTACAGATAATGCTGGTTCTCTACTTTATATCGATGTGGCTTCCAGAGAGGAAATGCCAGAGATTACCCCTATTCCACAAAACGGAGCAGACGGATACTACACGTCTATAAATGAGATGGTAGAGCAGAAGATCTTAACTGCTCATAGAATTACATCTCCAATGATCTTAGGTATCAAGACACCAGGTCAGTTAGGTGGTAGAGATGAAGTGATTGATGCTTATCTCTTACTTTTAAACACAGTAATTAAACCAATGCAGCAGGAGATATTAGATATGTTCCAGCTCATTTTCGATATCAACTACAATAAGTCAGTTAATCTAGGTATCATCCAGCTTAAGCTTTACCAAGACGGAACTGAAGAAGTAGATGTAGTAACTGCTACAGATGCTGAGGTAGGTGATGATGCAGCACTAGAGGCTGATATCGAACAGGCAGATAGAAATGCGGGTATGTTAATTGATAGCCCGATAGCAGAAGGAGAAGCAGTTAACCAACCATTACCAAGCTTAGTATAATGACAACAACACTTTTAATCTCAGAAGCTAAACTAAGACAGTTTACAGATATCAATGATAATCTAGATTCTGCTCTTATTAAGAACGCAGTACGCGAGAGTCAGGATATTGAGCTTCAACGTATCTTAGGTACTAAACTATACGATCAGGTAATCTCCTATGTTAATTCAGGAACTGTACCTGCTGCATATCAAACCCTAATTGATGATTATATCCAAGACTTCTTGCTCTATGCAGCATACTATGAAGTACTTGAAGCAATATATATTCGTCCACGTAATAATGGCTTACTTACTCCTCAAGGAGGTGAGAATAGCTCTAGTGTGGATAGAAGCATGTATGACGTAAAGCGTCAGAGTGTTAAAAATAAGAAAGAATTCTATGCTGAGATCTTAGTTAATTACTTAATTGAGAATCAAGCTACCTTCCCATTGATCAACGAATCTACTTTATTATACCAGTTAATTGCTGATAGAGGAGTACAATTCAGATCACCAATCGTTTTTAAATACGACACTTATGCCCCACATCTTAAAGAAATGGTAAAAGCGGGTATTAAGCTTTATGATTCACGTTACCCATATTTACCACAGTAAGCCATGGCAAATCTATTCGGACAACTTATAAAAGATACCTATCAGAGTTTAGTAACTCTTGGATCAGGTAATACACTCACAGACGGTACAGGTAGTTTAATTACTTCCTTAGATGTTTCTGCATCTTTTGCTACTACTGCTACTAGTGCTTCTTATGCTAGCACAGCTACCTCAGCCTCACATGCACTAGTTGCTGATGTTGCTTTAAACGTACCTTCTTTTAACACAGGGTCTTTAATGGTAACTGGTTCGGTTACTGATAATGTATTAACCTTTGAAAAAGGAGATGGCTCTACTTTCAATTTAACTGTAGATACAGGATCAGCTTCTTCAGATCTTACTGCACTATCTTCTTCTTTATCAACCAGGCTTACGGTTGATGAAGGTCTTATCTCAGGTAATGCTGCTGCTATCATTATTAATTCAAACGATATAGCATCTTTAACTGCTGCTACTTCTTCTTACGTAACTAATGCACAGACTAGTTCAATGTCTGTACTTAATGCTGTAAGTGCTTCTATAGCTAACAGTGCTACTACTGCTCTACTCGCTACAACTGCTTCTTATGCAGTAACAGCTTCATATGCTGCGAATGTTTCAACTCCAACATTACAGCAAGTAACTACAGCAGGTAGCTCATCAGTAGATATGATTGAAGTTGCTGGTGTAAGAGGTACTTACTTAATCTCAGCTGGACAACTTGATTTAGGTTCATTATCTGGTGATACAAATATTATCTCTGTAGGAGGTGATATCACATTAAATGGTTTAGCATATCCAGGTGCTGATGGTAGTGCCGGAGAAGTACTTAAGACTGACGGAGCGGGTACTTTATCATTTACCAATACTATTGCTACTGCTTCTAATGCCGATCTATTAGATGGTCTAGATTCTACCGAATTTGCAATCTTAGCAAACAATAACACATTCAGCGGGAATCAAACGTTCAACGATATTACAGTTAACGGTACTGGTTCCTTTGCTTACATCCAATCTGTCACAGGCTCTGCAAAGATCATAGGTGATGCATTTATCATCTTAAACAACGATACTCCAGCTGAAAGATATGCTGGTATCGTCGTACAGGATAGTGGATCAGGAGCTCCTAATACAACTGCATCGTTCTTCTTTGATGGTTCAACCAACGACTGGAATTACGAATATTCAAACGACGGAGGTGCTACAGTTGATCTAGGTGTAGCATTATTTGGACCTGAATATAATACTAAAGGTTCACCTGTTTATCTAACAATGGACAGGATCCCTAAAGGTGAAGGTCACCACCACTTAGTAGATTCTAGCATCTCAGACAACGGTTCACTAGTATCAATTGGTAACCCGGTAAATGTGACAGGTCAAGTTTCTGCTTCTTCTTACATTGGTGATGGTAGCGGATTAACAGGTATATCTTCTGGTTTAGTAGCCGGTACAGGTACTGATGCAATGGCATCTTCTGATGCTTTAACTACTACTCCAGCAACTGCTTCTGGTGACTATTCAGTCGCTTTAGGTGAAAATGCTAGAGGTACACAAAACTCAGCAGTAGCTATTGGTAAGGATTCTTACACTCAAGGGTATGAAGCAGTAGCTATTGGTGGTAGAGCTGAGGCAGAACAGTTTGGATCTGTAGCACTTGGTGGTGGAGTAAAGTCAACTGGTACTCTTGCAATCGGTATTGGTAACAGTGTAGCTTCTAAAGGTTCATTCGGTATCGTGATCGGCGTAAACTCAGAAGCTGAGACCGGTCAAAATCAGGTTGCGATAGGATACGATACTAAGAACTACGCTAACGATTCTATCTCTATCGGTAGATTAACCTATATCAGCTCTAGCAATGCTAGCTCAATCGCCATTGGACATGGTATAACTACTTCAGGAGCTAATGAAATCTTAATCGGTAGTGCTTCAGTAAGTAACGGTGCTAACACAGTTACCCTTGGTAATTCAGATATTACAGATACTTACCTCTTTGGAACAATCCATGGAGATGGATCTGCTATCACAGGAGTAGTTAGTGCTTCTTATGCAGTTACTGCTTCCTACGCTTTAAATGCAGCTGCAGGAGGAGGAGAGGCTACTCCAGAATCAGGTAATATTTTATTTGAAAACATTTACGGTGAGATTTACGGTAGTGCAGTATCTCCTTTAACAGGTAACATTACTATAGATGGAGCTAGTACTAAGGTTGATGGTGCTACAGCCATTATCTACCACAATGATTCTACTGAACCTACAATCTCAGGTGCTATTGTAGATAAAAAGTCTGGTACTTACGGTACTGGATCTTTGAATATCATCACTCTTACTAACATCGACGGTAGTCATGTTCTAGAGTATGTTGCTGGTATAGCTGCTACAGGTACTCCTGCTTTAAGTGTTGAAGAGAGCGGTACACCAGTAACAACTGCTACAGAGGCTATCAACTTTAACGGAAGTGAATTTACAGTAGCTGATAATCCAAGTAATACTGCTGAGGTAGTTATTGGTGGTGCATCCTTTACAGGAGTAACTTCAGTAGCTTTTGATAATGCAATTGCTAACGTATACAATACAGCAGCAAGTCCTGCTACAGGAAACATTACCTTAACAGGTACTGGAGCTAAGAAAGGCGGTACAGCAGTAATCTATCACAATGATTCTACTGCTCCTACTATCTCTGGTTTAACAGTAGATAAGACGTTTGGTGTATATTCAGAGTCTAACCTAAACATCATCACAGTCTTATACACTGGAGCAAATGTAATCGTTAGCATAGCGGGTATATCTCCAGCAGTTGAAGGTAGTGCTGAATCAGGTGACTTACTCTTTGAGAACCAAATTGGAGAGATCTACGGAACTAGCGGTACACCACTAACCGGTAACATTACTATCAGTGCTTCTTCTACTAAGGTAATCGGAGCATCTGCTATTCTTTACCACGAAGATGGTACTGAACCAACGGTAAGTGGAGGTACAGTAGTTAAGAAAGTAGGTAGCTACGATACAGGAGGTCTAAATATGATCTCATTCGTATACTTAGGATCTGGAGAATATATACAAGCGATTGCAGGTGCTGATGTAACAGGCATTATTACTAACTCGGCCGATACTTATACTAGTACGGCTAAGGTACAGAGCATTGTAACTTGTACTGCTGCTGAATACTCTGGTCTTACTCCAGATGCAAATACGTTCTACATCGTAATCTAATACGGTGTATTAATTGAAATTAAATTCATAGACAATGGGACTATACCTTGGTAGTACAGACTTATCTGCAGCTGATTTCTATTTAGGATCTAATACTGTTTCTGCTATATATCAAGGCAGCAATCAATTGTATCCAGCAGCTGCAGCAGGATTTGATCCTTCATTAGGAGGAGCTCTTACTGTAGGTTTATGGTATGATTTTACCGATAGTTCAACTATGACTCTGTCTGGTGCTGAGATTACTGCTATGACTGAGAAGATGGGAACTGGGTTTGATATAACTACTGACGGTACTTTAAATGGTCCTGATTTTATAAGTGCTGCTGATGGTGCTTACTTCCAGGGAGGTACTTCTAACATTGAGCGTCTTGTAAACACTGATACATCATCAACTCCAGTACTCCTACAAGATGTAGCGCAGACCTTTATTACTATCTTTAAATTACCTGCGTCACTTACTTCAAATACTCTAATGAGAATTTGGGGATATACTAATGATACCTTTACGGATTTCCAGCTTGCGTATGCATCTAATTACCAGGTATTCCAGGCTACCTATAACCCTTCTTATAGTGCGATGGCAATTGGTACTCACCTTTATAACAATAGTGGTGCTGATCCTGCTTCTGCTCAAGGAGGTCAGTCACTTGATACCTGGTATATGCTTACTGGAAAGATAGTAAATACGGGTAGTACGATGAGTTACTCCTTCCAAACTTCTATGAATGGAGCTCCTTTTAGCGCAACGAAAACTTTTAATACTAGCTATAGAAATAGAACAGAAGATTTTGTGATAGGTACAAGAGCCGGTAATACTCAGAATCCATTTTCTGGATATCTAAAGCACTGTATTGTTTATGGAGCTGCTCTAACAGATGCAAACATAGCTGATATCTACGCTAATTATGTAGCTAATTCTTAAACCATTCATAAAGTATGTTAGCACACGGAATTTTATCACAAATGCAATATGCTGGAATAGCAGCTGCAGCACCAACCTGGGTAACTGACGGGCTTATTGCCTATTGGGATGCTAATAATGCTACCTCTTATGGAGGTTCAGGTGATACCTGGACTGATTTATCCGGTAATGGCTATGACTTAACTAAACAAGGAGTTTCTGTTAGTTTTACAGGAGCTACTGGAGGTGATCCAGCTTACTTCAGTATTACCGATAGTAATTTTTATTGGCGAAATACTGCTGATGCAGCTTTAACACAATTTGCAGGAACTGATTGTACTATACTAGGTTTAGTTAGTGTTCCTAGCTTTTCTAATCCTGGGTATTGGGCTGGTGCTACTGTTAATGGAAATATCTCAGGTACTCTAAAAGGTACTTATAGAACTAATATCGGACAAAGTGGTGCTGCAACAGTACGAAATCAAGTATGGGATAATGTTGATGATGCTTATTCTGCTACAAGTGCTGCTACTCTTACTACTAATACGTTCTACTTCTTAGGCTTTACAACTGAGTGGGGTACCGGGCATCAAGCTTGGATCGATGCATCTACTTCGGGTACTCCTGCTTCTACAGGTACTCAACCAGTATCTCCTACACCGAATGCATTTGCAGTAGGTCATAGTTTTTATGCTAGAGGAGATTCTAGTGATCAGTTTACTGGTAAGATTAGCGCTGTAATGGTATACAATAAAGTTCTTAGCTCAGAAGAGATGACTCAGAATTACGACTACATAACCGGACAATACTAAGATCATGGCAGGAATACACTTCATAGGACCTAACGTACTAAGCTACAATCCACCTGCTGTTGTACCAGCTGGATTTGATCCTACTCTAGGGGGTACTCTTACTCAGTTAGATCACTGGTATGATTTTACTGATAGTGCTACTATGACTTTAACAGGTACTCAGGTAGATGCTATCTCGTCAAAGGGTAATGCTGCATCATTTGATATAAGTAGTAGAACCGGTACTGTAACGTATAATACAACATATACGTCATTTGCTAGTCTTTCATACCTTTATCGAACAGCAACACTTCCTACTACAATTCAGAACACTACTGGTGATCAGACTGTTGTTACAATAGCTTCATATGATAGTACTGGTGTGTCTAGTGATGCTAGAACTACCTGGGGACTTAATGGATACTTTGACGATAGAAACTTTGGTTGGTTCACAAATAGTGACTCATCGGGTGTAAGATCTCAGACAACGGCAGCTGGTACAGGTGTTCCAACATTAGGTTTTTACGACTGGAATGGTGGTAACTACGGTACGGTATGGAAAGGTGTTTCTCATAGCACAACTTATATGTTTGGTTTAAAGTCTACATGGTCCGGTAGTACTAATACTATCATATCTTCACTAGATGGAGCAGCATTTGCCGGTAGTAACAGTAAAGCTATGAGTAATAGAAGTAGAACGCAAAGAGCTACGATTGGTGTAAGAGGTAATATTAGCCTTACATCTAATTATTCTAATAATCCTATGCAGCTATACCACATCCTAATATACAATGAGGCATTAAGTGATGCAAATATAGCAGACCTTTATACTAATTGGATTTCTTCTTAATATAAAACATTTACAGAGATGCACGATACATCAGTAGAAAACGTAGTTAGCTTTGCCGCTTTAGGAAGTGTGTTAATGCCAATATCTGAAATTCTGACAGTAGTTCTTCTACTGACTGCTATAGCTCTAAACGTAAAAAAACTCTTAAGAAAAAATTAACATGAATAATCATAATGCAGCAGCGTCGTTGGGCGACGGAGGAAAGACAGTATTATCAGGAGTACCTTTACAAGGATTAAGTTACTGGTTTGATAGTTATGATGTTACTCCTACACCTACAGTCTCATCCTTGTTATTAACTACTGAGGTATGGCCTGATAGAGTCGAAGGAACACTCGAAGCTACATTCGATCCTCAGTTCTACTATACAACATTCCGTGTTAGTTCTTCTCTTTCATTTCACGGCAGTACTCCTTTTATGGATTTTGGTAGCAATGATCAGACCAATCTAGGAGGAGGTGACTTTACTATAATGTGCTACGGATATACTGTAGGCGCTGGTGGTATGTCTATTGCTAATTTTATGAGTAAGAAAAACTCTACCAGTTCTTCTGATCCAGGATTTATCTGGAAAGCTCCTAATGGTAATGCATACGTCTCAGATGGTACTACCCAAATTTCAATAACTGATAATGGGGGTATTGAGAGTACGTATTCTCTTAATTTTATTAGTTACGAAAACGGTACATTGAGTAGCGGGTATTTAAATGATTCAGATAACTTAGTACAAAAAACTGCTACCGGTACTCCTATTGGTAGCTGGAGTAATAGTGAACCTTTTCATTGGGGTGATCCTACTGTAGATGCTCAACCAGGTTACTACGGTACTTTACTAGGATATACTATAGGTATTGATCGGTTAATGGAGCTCTATGGACCTAGTGGTGGAGGTACTTATACTAGAACCACTTTCTTATCAGATATCAGACAGTTCTTAAGCTCTTACGATAACAGACAGATTAATCCTTACACATAATGGCTAAAGGACAAACAACAGCTCAGAAGCTAGATAAACCTAAAATATCTAGACCAGGAGTTCACGCTAAGAGTAAGACCTCAAGTCTAAAGAGCTCAAAAAATTATAGAAAAAAATATAAAGGCCAGGGTTGATTCCTAAGGCCTTTTTTCGTATATTTAATAGAAAGGGTAGGGAGTGGTTTTGAGTTTCCATGTACTCGTAGGTTTTTCCACTTCCTTTTAGAGATCGGTCAGTAATACCTGCTCCTACCTCACGTTTGCCATACTGTTGATTCTTTATAGTAGGTTACCGATCTCACCTTTTTTTAAAAATTATTAAGCAATAAGTTGGTTTTTACCGAGCTCGTTCCTATATTATTATATAGGGAGTTGCGGCCTAGTAAAAACATTGAGAGTCTCCTTGGAGTGTCCGACCGCAACCGGCCTCCTTGGGGACTTTTGCTTTTTAAAATAATATGAAAACTAAATTGTGGACTGGATTTAAAGACGAGTGGTTAGAGTCTTTTAAATTATTAGAGAAAGAAGAATTAGTAGAAGTACTGAGTCTATTAGTAGAGCATAAAAATAACGGCTCTGTAAATATCTCAAATTGCTCTCGTACGGTACAGGTAGTATGGTCTACCTATCAAGCTGAGTTAGATCGTATGGCTGATATCTCTAAGAAGAGATCTGAAGCAGGTAAAAAGGGTGGAGATACTACTCAAGCAAATCTAAGCAAAGAAGAGCAAAAACTTAAAAGTAATGCTTTGTTAACTTTTGCTAAAGCAAATTCAAGCAAAACTAATGTTTGCTACACAGATACAGATAAAGATAAAGATATAGTTAAAGATAAAGATAAAGTAGAAGATATAGTAATAGTAGAAGATATTACAATAACGAGTAAAGGTATATCTAGATCTCAGAAAGAGACTATAGAATTATTTGATAAAATGTTTGATAGTATATAATTTTTTCGTATATTGTAGACTAATTATAATAAAAAATACTATGAATCAAGATAGCATGGATGACGTTAAGATGGCGTCAATGAAGAAAGCAGGAGATCTACCTAAGATTAAAGATCCTCAGCATCCAGTCTACTGGGACGAAACTAGATGGCAAGAAGAATTCTTCAACACTAATCCAGATATGCTCTGGAAGTTAGAGGCATTCAAAGATGTTGTAATTAAAAAATATGAAGAGTCTCTCAATGGTGGATGGCAAGAAGTTAACTGATACTGAGAAAAGAGCTCTGATCGATAAGTGGTGGTCAAGTGGGGGGTATAAGCAAATGGAGATTAACTCTTATAAAGTTTGTACTGCTTCATCTATGTACTCCAGGGAAGATGCTCTTGCTCATATAATCAGCTATTTCTATAATTTACCTTTAGAGAAGCAATGGAAGCTATATCAGGATGAAGGCATAGAGTTCTACCTTACACGTGGAATGAGTATGGAAGTTAAATCTTCTACCTCTATGTTTTACAATAAGTATCGTAAACCTCTAATCAGAGAAAGAGAGCTTACCAATACTCATGGAGAGGTTAAGTATGAGAGTAGTTATGAGATGTCAGATGGTGATGATCTAACCGGAAAGCTAAGATGCCTTAGATATATGTACGATAATGAGCTCAGTATGATAGATCGATGGTTAGTAGAGCAAAAAATATTCTCAGGAAAGAAAGTAAGAGACATTTGCCAGGAGTTTGATATTCCAGAAAAGGATATTAACAGACAATGGGCTACCTTAAAAAATAGATTAAAAAGAGCTTGTAAAACTTATTAAAATGGAAATGATAAACATTATCGTAGATACCTTCGGAGTACTAGCCCTATTGGCCGGTATTGGATTAGGCTTAAAGAAGTTCTATGAATTTCTCCGCACGTATATCAAGAAGCGTAGAGCTGTTATACCTAAGAAAGAGTTAGATAAATTTAACCATCACCTTAGTATGCAGAGAGTGAATAGTAAACTAGATGATCTAGGTACTAAAGTAGATAACTTAGAAAAGAGAATACCTTCTACTAGAAAGGTAAACTCAAAGGTTAGACTAGAAGTCAGAAACTACCTTAAGGAATTACAGAAATGAATACACTGGTAGAGTTGGTAGGAGCTGCGGTATTAGCAGTTATGTTTGCGAGCTGGTTTCAGCCAATACAGGTTATTAAGGATCACTTTGGTATAAGAGAAGTAAGATTTAGTTGGGTACTAGACTGTCCGAAGTGTGTAGGCTTCTGGGGTGGTCTTATCTACTTCCAAGATCCATTTAAAGCAGGTATCGTAGCCCTACTAGCTTACTCTATCAGTTACTTAATAGATAGAATAGAGCATTGGTATCAAAAATAGTTCTACTGTTTCCAAAATAGTTGCCTATGTATTATTAAAACAAGGACATGGAAACAAAAAACTGTATTACCTGCAAAGAGGATAAACCTCTAGATCAATTCTCTAAATGTTCACGTTTGCCTGATGGCAAACAGCCTTCGTGTAAGGAGTGTAATAAACTTACTAACGCTAAGTTTAGAGAGAAAAGACCTACCTATCAAGTTAAGTATTACAATACTCCTACAGGGAATAAAGCTAAGCTAAAAGCTCAGAAGAAATTCTGGAGTAAAGCCGGAGGTGGTATCTACGTGTTGATAAATAAAGTCAATAAACACGTTTACGTAGGTCAGACCTCACAATTTAATCGTAGATCAGTAGAGTGGAAAATGTACTCTAAGAACCCAGGAGCTTTCTCTAGATACTTAAGTCAGCATTTTAAGGATGCTATCGTACAGTACGGGCAAGAGAGCTTCGAATGGAAGATTATAGAAAAGATGCCTGACTCTACCCTTAAGGAGAGAAAAAAGAGAGAGAACTACTACATCGATCTGTTCTCACACATTACAGAAGTTTACAACAGGATTAAAAATAGATAATGGAAGCACAAGAGTTTAACCAAGAAGGAATGTTCTATCTTCTGTATGCAGTACAGTTAAAGAAGATCATCGTTAGTACTAATATCGAAAAGACAGTACAGGAGTATAATGACCCGGAGTTAGAGTTTGAACTATTAGGTAGAACTAATGACCCGGATATGGCTAAAGAGAAAGCTATGGAATACTTTACCAAAGTTCAGATGCATGGTACACCTCATAGTGATTCATTTGGTAATGGTGCAGGTACACCAGAAGTTAAATTATCATGACACAACAAGAAGCAATTTTTCTTAAAGAAGAGTTTGAAAGTAACGCTCTAGGTCGTATATTAAAAGGAAAGGTATTAGACATATACTACGAAGCAGAACGAATCCTTAGAGGTTGGGATAAAAAAAAGCCTAGAGGATGTACATGCGAATATAAAAATATGGCACGTATCGTTACTTCGTTATACGAACAAAAAAAAGCAGAAATAGAGCAGTTATATGAACAAACAAAGATGGACAGCGGACCCTCATCAAGTGGACCTAGCAATTTATAATGATTTACCTACAGATAAATTCATAGCAAAACTTTATCCTAGCGAGAAGACAAGGATGCATACTAGACTAGAAGGCAGTAAGAGAGCAATTGAATTGTTTATCAAGAGTCAATCTCTAACCGGAGAGGAATGGAAGACAGTAGAGATAGAAGAGTTCTCAGTACCATTTGTAGTATCAAGTAGAGGTAGGGTATTATCAGTGTATAAAGATCTGGGATTCAGGCAGATGAAGATCCATGATGAAAGAGGTGTAGAGACTGTAGATAGTAACAACAACGTAGTAACGTTAGAGAGACTAATGGAAGAAGCAGGCTTTGAACACGATCTAGTTAAGATTCTTAAACTATATTGGGAGACAGAATACCCGATTTTACGATGGCCTAACTTTGCTCTAGAGATGATATCACAATAGGAAAGATCATTAAGCTATGCAATTATATGCATTTTAGCTCCTATGTATATTTATAGAAACAATATAGAATGATGGCTGGAACAAGATTACCACAAGACGAAGTAGAACTTAGAGTACAGAAGTGCTATGAACTACGCTTTGATACCGATCGTCCTTTTGGAGTTAAGGACTGGTTGAAGTATTGTCATGAGAATTATAGCGATAAATCAGAACAGACTTATACCTTATACTGGGCACAGGCCGGAGAGAAATTTAAAGAGGGTTGGAAAGAGCTACTAAATAAACAACTAACTCCAGCAGTACTTACTATTATAGAGCTACTAGCCTCAGAGGATGAAAAGGTCAGACAGAGAGCCGTAGATCAGATCATGAAGTATACCGGCAATGATATTGAGAAGGTAGAAGCTAATGTAAACCTTACTCACGTAAAGACCAATTGGGGAATAACAGATGGAGCTGACAGTTGATTTATTTACTCCACACCCAGGACAGAGAAAGGTTATAGAAGGGTTCTTAGACAGTAAGCATAAGTTTGGTGTAGTATCGACAGGAAGACAGTGGGGTAAATCTCTCATGGCTTCTAATGCTATGGTATACTGGTTACTGAATAATAGCAAGAGTAAGGGAGGATGGGTATCACCAATCTACAACCAGGCAAAGAAGGTATTCGGTGAGATACTAGAGGCCTGTAGAGAGGTAGTGGTACATTCTAACAAATCAGATCTTACCTTAGAGTTTGTTAACGGGAGTACATTACAATTTTTATCAGCAGAGAGATATGACAGTATTAGGGGTTTTAGTTTTAACTATATGGTTATCGATGAGGCTGCTTATATCAGACAAGAAGCGTTAACTAAAGCAATCTTACCTACTCTTACTGCTATAGGAAAGAAGTGCCTAATTATTAGTACACCGGCTGGTAAAGGAAACTGGTTCTTTGAATACTTCAGTAGAGGTACCGAACCTAATGATTCCTATGTTTCGTTTAAAGGGGTTAGTATAGATAATATCTACGCTGATCAAGAGTTTATTCAAGAGCAGAGAAAGAGTCTGCCTGAAGATATCTTTAGACAAGAGTATCTAGCTGATTTTGTAGACGGAGGAGCAGACGTATTCCGTAACCTAGATAATGTATGCATACTAAATGAATTCCCAACACCAAACAGAAACGAAACTTATTTTGCAGGCATTGACGTCGGCGTCGCTAATGATTATACAGTCCTCACTGTTCTCGGAGGATCGGGAAAGGTTTATTCCATTACTAGAGTTAATAGAGAGGATCTTACCACAATTGGAAGAATCATTACTAATGAACTCAATCGTTTCCCCAACATTACCGGTTACTGTGAGATCAATGGTCTTGGTCGTGGACTTTTTGAAATCATTCGAAAAGAAGTACGGTCTATCAGAGGGTTCAGTACGAGCAACGATAACAAAACACAGGCCATTAGAGGACTAATCCAAGACATAGAAGAGGGTATAATTGAATTACCTTCCAGAGATTTTATGCCTGAAGTGTATAATGAGTTTGCTAGCTTTACTTATAAACTAGGACAGAATGGTAAACTACATTTTAGTCACCCTCCTGGTATGCATGATGATATCGTGGATAGTGTATGGATGGCCAATATGGCTAGGAGTGAACTAAGAGGAGGATCAGCCAGTAAGATCTACGTCGGTAACAGCCAGCAATATACAGCTGCTAGATTCGGATAAGATATATTAATATATAATTATATATATACACTTTACACCTAAAAAAACTACTTACATAATATGGAACTAGAGATACCTAAATACTTATCTATTAAGAATTACCAAAAGGTAAATTCATTAGAGCATTTATCTTCTACAGAAAAGACTGTAGAGGTATTAGCTATATTAGGTAATATCCCTTCAGAGCAATTGAAGAAAAAGCATAGCAAGGATCTACCTAAGATGTACGATAAGGTTACAGAAGCTTTATTTGACGTTGGCTATGAATTTTATCCTATCATTGAGATAGAAGGACAACTATACGGATACCAACCTATCACCAAGATGACTTTAGGTGAGTATATCGATTTAGAAAACTTAACTAAAAAGCCACTGGAGAATTTAGACCAGATTATGGCTGTATTATACCGTCCGGTGTTAAAGCATCGCTTTAAGTCTTTAGAGTTTAAGATCAAGAATGGTTTAAAACTAGGACAAGGTAAGCTAGAGGACGTATTAAAATACTACACCGTAGAGGAATACGATAGCGATAAGAGATACGACTATGCAGAGATCTTCCAAGACATTCCAGTAGCATATGCTTTAGGAGCTCTTAGTTTTTTTTTGCAAACCGCAAACATACACTTGAGAGGTATAGAGATCTATTCGTACAAAACCAAAACCCAGAAGGAGAAGAAGGAGATGCTGAATCAGATGGCCAAACAACTTTCAGTGAGCACTGGGGATGGCTTGCTACAATTTATCACCTCGCTTCAACACCCATCCTTTCGGTCACAGGAGATAAGTCTATCACGGCTGTAAACTTTATTGGTGTATTAAATTATTTGGCTTATGAGAAAGACAAAACTAGACAAGAAGAACAGCGAAGAAAGCTCCTTGAGCAACAACGAAGCTATCGTATCAAGTGAGCCAGTTAAAGCAGAGCTTGAAGTTAAAGCAAAGATTGAACTGACTGATAAAGAGAAGAAGATTATTGACTGGCATAAGAGAGGACAGAGTATAGATTGGATTACTAAAGCCTTTCAAGTAACAGCAGACAAAGCTAAACAAATTATAGACAATGCAAACGTTTAAACAGATAGTAGACTTATTTGATGCAGCATGTACTGCCCATCTAGGAGTGAATACGTTTTATTACGGTACTCTAGATAAGTTAGATGCTAGTACTCAGAATGTATCTTATAACTACGTATTCTTACGTCCTTTATCTTCTCCTGGTATCGTTACTAACCCTAACGGTCTAACTGGTACTAGAAACTTAGCATTTGAATTGTATTCATTAGATGTCCCGAAGTTAACAGAGACAGACTACTTAACTGTAATGTCTAATACCGAGCAAGTTATCTATGATATTTTAAGCTACTTTAATAACGGTTCAAACCAACAGACATTATATACTACCCTAAGTACTATCACTCCAGTCAATGAGGCTTTTAACGATAGAGTATACGGATGGGTAGCAACAGTAAATGTAATTAACGAAGGAATTCTTAACTACTGCAATTTCCCTAGCTAATGAAACTAACTAACTTTAACGAAGATCTAGCCAAGGCATTTGGATTACTGGGTGAGAAGATCACCGATGTAATGGTAGATGAGCTTGTATCTGATAATAAGATTGCTACCGGTAA
>Ga0307375_10002378_pt1 | contig 19302 bp, 17 predicted proteins | sample TR1MG_FD_202531 | JGI IMG/M metagenome (GOLD analysis project Ga0307375, IMG submission 202531) | Soil microbial communities from Risofladan, Vaasa, Finland - TR-1 | ecosystem: Environmental > Terrestrial > Soil > Coastal area > Acid sulfate soil | place: Finland: Risofladan, Vaasa | collected...
TCATGGGTAATTTTGAAATCACGACCGCTTCGCTGGCTTCCGAAATCGAGCTGTTCTGACAAATAGATCCGCTGACTGCTGAACAGGATTATGGCAAGCGCAACTGGATTGCCCGCTTAAACGCTCGAATACCTGTTTTACCGCATCATGCAGCCATGGTCGGAAACGTGGCGACAATCAGCGTGTGCAGGCCATTCCAGCAGATCTGGACGCCGATACACAAGAGGATAAATGCCGAGAGGCGCACCACCACACCCGTTCCAATCGGCCCCATTTTCTTGGTGATGCGATCGGCGTAGCGGTAGCAAAGATAGACACTCACAGCAACAATCAGGATTCCCAATGCTTGTCCAATCGTGGTCTCGACCAATGGGCGAAGGCCCTTTGTCGGGTTGGCACCAAGCGTGAGAGCAACAGAAATCGCGCCTGGACCCGCGGTAAGCGGCATCGTCAGGGGATAGAACGCACGCTGGCCCAGATCATCCGCTGTTACCGTTGCTGTCCCCTGCTTGGCCAGGGCAGGCGTCGAATTGGGACTGTTCAGCAACGACCAGGCGATGGCGCAGATGACCACGCCGCCGGCGATCTGGACTGCGGGAATGGATATGCCGAAGAAATCCAGCACATATGCCCCGATCAGAACCGAGGCAATAAGCAGCAGAAAACTGTTTATTGCAACTGACTTTGCCATCCGGACTCGCTCTGCCGGCGTCAGACCGACCGTCATGCCGATAAAGATCGGCGCCCCGCCCAGCGGATCAACGATAGGCAGTAATGCACCAACAGCCAACAGGACGGTTGATATGAAGTGGCTAAAATCAATAATCATTGTGATGGATTAAAGCGCAATTGCACCGTACCGTTTAAATTCAGGATTGGCATTCATCTGCTGCCACTGCTGTCGAACTTTGGCTTGCGCAGCTCCTGTGTATCGCCTCGACGTGCAACGGCTTCAGGAGTTAACAATATGCACTGCCACCCTGCTTTTCCAGAGTTGTTCTACGTTCTCGACTTCATATCCTGCGATGGGGCCTCCAAGGATAGCCCCGGTGTTGCAGGTAAGGTGATTAACGTGCCATTGTGTTTCCGTAGGAGGAGTGCAGTTGTAGCACTCTCGTGCAGCAAGTACTAAAAACCCACGAAAAAACATCTGCCTATTGGCAATTCAACAGCTTAAAATCATTGGCGGGAGGGTGGGATTCACATATATGCCCACAACCCCTTTGAATGCGCGATTTTAGAGCATGATGCCTTAAAAGTTACCACAATAGTTACCACACTTTTCAACTCGATACACCTAAAAGGCTTTTCTTAAATGACGCACGAACCCTTGTCAGCAGTTACTGGAGGTAACATTTCCTGCGAATGCAGCATCAAATTTCAATCCCCTTCCATAATCGGGCGCACCACTGCTTGATTTCAAGCTGGTGCGGTTTTTTGTTACCCGTAAAGTTACCCACATAGTTTTTTGCTGGGCTGAACTTAACACGAAGTCCTGCGGCATTCTACACTATCGGCATTGCATACCCCGACAGCCTTTTAACCACGCCAATCAACTCATCTCGATCACCCTCGCCACATCACCACGGCACTCCGATCATAAACCTACCAGCAATAAGTCGCCTGCTTTGACAACCGCAGAGAAATTGGTATACAAGAAGATCGGTAAAGAGTTTGACAGTCATGAAAGCGTGAATCATAGTGCTGGAGAATATGCGCGTGGTGACGTAACTACTAATACGGTTGAATCCAGTTTTGCCATATTAAAACGTGGCCTATATGGAACTTTTCACAACGTTAGTGAACAACATTTACAGCGTTATGCAAACGAGTTTGATTTCCGCTGGAACCCGCAAAAAAACAACCTCAGAAAACTGCCAAGTAAGGCGGCTTTAACCAAAAAAGGGAGTACAAAAATGGCAACGTTACCAACACTGCAAGAGGCGGAACGTGCAATATTAGATGTATTCAAGCAACGCGGTACTCGATCTGGAGAAAGCATTAAAAGTATTGTGCTAACAGATTTAATGAGTGGCAATCCTGCGCCATTCAGGGTGGATGATCTCAATGCAGCTATTAAGTCTATGCATGGGAAAAATTGGATTGACGCATCCTCACGCGACGGCTTTATTACATTACTTGATTTAGGTTTTGCTGAAGTATAAATCTATTGGGTTTGTGTAGTACACACTTCCGCAATTTGACTCCGGTAACTTTTGGTATTCGTTAATCGATTTCAACGTGCCACCCGAGTAAGAATTCATATGTGCTTCTCAGTTGAATGAAACAACTAACAGATCTCCACTTGGATATTAGCTATCGAACTGATGATGATAGTCGAACGGTAATCAATGACTTTTACGTGCCATGCATGGAACGTTCAATTTTGTATCGTCGAGCAGTTGGTTATTTTACAAGTCATAGTCTCGCCCTTGCTGCACGAGGAGTTGCTCACCTTCTAGGGAATGGTGGTGAGATACGTCTGATTGCATCCCCTGTGTTGGCAGAAGAGGACGTTAAGGCATTAGAAGCTGGATACGAACGGCGGCATGAGTTGTTATCCGATATCGCCGCACGAAATTTTCTAGAGGTTGAAGATCGTTTAGAACGTGACCGATTAAGTGCCTTAGCTTGGTTGATAGAGAGCGGTAGGCTACATGTCCGTTTAGCCATGAGGGTGGAGCAAGGGACTAGGAAAATTGTTCGTGGGATATATCACGAGAAAATTGGAATATTTACCGATGATGGTGGAAACAGTGTGGCATTTACTGGGTCTCGAAATGAGAGTATGGGCGGGTTAATCGACAACTTTGAATCTATAGATGTCTATTGGTCATGGGAAGACCCGCTGGGTCGCGTCGAACGCAAAATTAGTGATTTTGAAAGGCTTTGGGGAAATAAAACGACAGGCCTAGAAATAATAGACTTTACGGATGTTAGTAAAGAACTTCTATCTAAATATCGGGCTAATAGCCTACGCGAACAAGACCCACAAGAGTACGCTGACGACGCTGAGCTAGAGCCAGTAAAAAGTGGATCTACGATACCTCAGATACCAAGCGAAATTATATTGAGGGGTTACCAGGAAAGCATCATAAAAAACTGGTTCGCGTCCAATGGACGTGGAGTAGTTTCTTTAGCAACAGGTACTGGTAAAACAATCACAGCGCTCGCAGCAGTATCGCGCCTTTTTGAGAAGGGTGCGCCGATCAAAGTACTAATAATTGTATGCCCATATCAACACCTGGTATCACAGTGGGAGCGTGAATGCTTGCACTTTTCTATGCAACCAATCCTAGCCTTCGAAACGCGTGCACGATGGATCAATGAGCTAACTGTCGCCCTAAACGAGATCCACTCCGGAATTAAACCTTTCATCTGTGTTATCACGACAAACGCAACTTTTGCTTCGTCAGCATTCCAGAAAAGGTTGCCACATCTCCCGGCAGAAACCTGCTTAATTGTTGATGAGGTACATAACATTGGTGCCCGAAAATGGTCGGAGGCGCTGCCGAACAATATACCACTTCGACTTGGACTGTCAGCCACTCCAGAGCGTTGGTACGATGATGAGGGAACCGATAAAATCTATTCATATTTTGGCAAGGCGCTTGAACCCGCAATTGGTATTGCTGAAGCAATTAAAATGAAGGTGCTTGTCCCATACCGGTACTATCCAATTCTTATTGAGCTTGATGACGATGAACGTCAAGAATACCTTGAGCTGAGTGCGAAAATTGGCCGTTTGAGTTTCGGGCGATTGGGTGATAAGGATCAATCTGATACATATAATCAAGGCCTTGAAATGCTTTTGATAAAAAGGGCGAGATTACTAGCTAATGCAAAAAATAAGTTATCAGCCTTGCGCGATCTTGCGAGGGAGTGGAGACAGCGTACACACATGCTCATATACTGTGGTGATGGGTCTGTGGAATCTGAGGTTGATGCGTCGGTTACACGTCAAGTTGATGAGGTGGTTCGAATTATGGGGAGCGAATTGGGAATTCTGGTTGCACCTTACACCGCGGACACTGCTAATGACGAGCGTGCTATTCTCCAAAGCAAATTGGACAAAGGGGAGCTTGAAGGTCTAGTCGCTATACGCTGCTTGGATGAAGGTGTTGATATCCCGTCGGTTCAAACGGCAGTTATATTGGCTAGCAGCACAAATCCTCGTCAGTTCATTCAGCGCCGTGGTCGTGTTCTGCGTAAGTTTGATGGAAAAGAAGCGGCAGACATCTATGACATGATTGTCGTACCGCCGTTGGAAGCCAAGGAATCAGAAGTTGAAAGAAACATGTTGCGCAAAGAACTGGTACGATTTAACGAGTTTGCACAAATCTCACTGAATGCCGGCGAAGCTGAAGGTGTTGTCTTTGAATTAAAGAAGCGCTTTGGGTTAATGGATATCTAAACGCTTGGTATATTGATCGATAAATTTGGATGTCGCACGTGGGGAGATAAAATGACAGAAGAACAAAATCCAGTGGAGCCGCTTAAACGTGAACCTAAAGAAATCCGGGAGATAATTACAAGAGTGTTGAAGCTTGAAGGGGAACGTTTGTACCAGAAGCAACCCCACGTCAATGAAGATATTATTAAAATTATCAAGGAGGAGATTCGGTGAAGCTCCTCTCTATCCAGCTCAATAATTTTCGCCAATTTCGGGGAATAACTCCTGAAATACGATTCGCGGTTGAAAAACCTCGTAATGTGACGGTGTTCTTCGGTACAAACGGTGCTGGTAAGACAGCTTTGCTTAACGCATTCACCTGGACACTTTACGGCACATTTACCCGTGGATTTATACTGCCAGAAACAATCGTAAATAAGGCGGCCATCAGGGAGGCTTCTCCTGGGGTTGTTGTCGATGCGTGGGTCGAGCTAAAGTTTGAACACAACGGGAATAAGCACAAATTAAGAAAGCGCAAGAGCGTTGTCCGCATCACAGACGAGAATGAACTTTATTCCCCCCGTGGTGAGGATGAAGTGACCCTATTTGTTGCGGGCGATGATGGACACTGGCGTGCAGTTACCCAAGGTGTGGCTGATGTAATTGGACGAGTGCTGCCCGTCGATCTTCATACCTATTTCTTTTTCGATGGCGAGCGCATTGAGCGCATCGTGCAACCCAATGAGAGTGAGCAGGCGGACATTGAGAACGCAACAAAGAAATTGCTAGGAATTGAGATCCTTGAACGAGCAGAGAAGCACCTCAATTACGCAAAGCAGCACTTTGAGAAAGAGTTGCGTGAGATAGGTGACCCGCAAACTCAGGAGCTTATAGATAAAATTACAGACAGTGACAATAAGCTCACAGCAAATAAAAATCGCGCGTTAGAGATAGCAAGAAACATTGAGGCTTTTCGCAACCAAAAATCGGAAACCGAAGCTAGATACCGCCAATTAAATGAAGTTAAAACGATTCAGCAGCGCAGGGATGATCTAACTGAGGATCTACAGAAAAGAAAAGCATCACTTGAGCTAGCAAGACAGGAATTGGCGACACACCTCAACGGCCGGGCTTATCAAGTATTTTTGGGTGAAGCAATAACAGCATACAAGGACATGGTAGAAACTCTTCGGAACAAAGGAGAGCTACCTGCTGGGATTAAGCGGCAATTTGTAGAGGACCTTTTGGAAAAACAGCACTGCATATGCGATAGAAGCTTATTACTAACCGAGGCACCAGATGCATTGAGAGCGGTAGAAGACTGGAAGATGAAAGCGGGTCTTGCAGATGTTGAAGAAACTGCCATCCGAATGTCTGGCGAGGTAAAACAAATAGAACAAGGTGTGCCAGAATTTTGGAGGTTGCTAGATCAATATGAAGTGAAACGATCTTCAGACCGACAGGAGATATCTCGGATAGAGTTAGAGTTAGATGAAATCAGCGAGAAACTTCGCAACAGCCCCAAAGAAGAAGTTGCATTATTAGAGAAAAAGCTTATAGACCTTGATGGCCGAATAAACGTTTTGCTTGGTGAGTTGGCAGACAAGAAACATGACAATCAGCACCTTGAATCTATCCTAAACGAACTCAATAAAAATTTGGATACGTTTAGGGTAAATGAGGAACGACAAATTCTTGCTCAACGGCGACGCGCTGCAACCTTTGAAGCACTTGCTCGTATTCGTGAGTCTTGTAATCTTTTCGAAATATCTTTTAGACTGAAGCTAATTCAAAAGATACGGGAATTGTTTGGAAAGATATCTTTTAAGCCCTTTACGCCAGACTTTATTGATAAATATTCGCTAGGGTTAATCGAGTCTGCCGGTGGTGCATCGCAGCGCGTCCCTGCAGGGCAAGGAGAAAGTCAGATTCTTAGTCTTTGTTTTATTGGTGCGATGATTGCAATTGCAAGGGAGCATCATGCGCAAAAAGAAAGGCTTCCAGGACCAGATAGTAGTTCATATCCCCTCGTCATGGACTCACCATTTGGTAGCTTGGGCCCAACATATAGACGCCAAGTGGCAGATCACATATCGATCTTGGCTGATCAGGTTGTTGTACTAGTCACGAATACGCAATGGCGGGGTGAGGTAGAACAGTCATTAAGCGAGCGTGTTGATAAAGCATATTTGTTTAAATATTTCACGCCGAAGGAAGAGTTTGAAAAAGAGGTAATCGATTTTCGTGGGCACAACTACGAATTAATTTCCACAAGCCCTAATGCTTTTGAATATACAGAGATTGTAGAGGTCTGAGATGATTGATCGGAGAGTTCGCTATACAAAGGACAAGGCTGATTTTGTAGGCAAATTGGTATACAGCGAAGAATCTAAGACTGCACCCTTTAAGCAAAAATCAGATGCCCTTGCATTTGCAGCTGCCCTTGGGTTGAAGAGAGATCGCAAAACAACCCTCGGCAATTCCTATGCGGAACCCATACGATTGAGCGTCTTCGAAGGGCAGTATGATATTCTCATTAACCTGATCGCTTTGCATGAAAAAGAAGATCCGAAACTTCTTAGTAATTCACCCGCAGACGTTGATCACCGAGTGACCATTTTTGAAGAGTACGCTAATGGCGGACTCGAAATCCTAATGCAAGAATTGTCTGGTGTTGTTGACATCACCGAGTCAATACTTCTGTTGGTAAATAGTGAGCGGCATAGAACACCTGAAGAGTTGAAGACATTTGATCTTTCAAGTCTGATCTAGAACATGTGACTGTGAAGAATGAATGTAATACCTTTTCTTAAAATGACTTTATCGCAGAAGCGATACAAGGGTGGGTTTTTCTTCGGGACCGCCATAACAAATGACGAAATTGAAAGCTTAGATTTTCGGTACTTCAGAACAGCTGACGGTGGCTTTTCACCAACACGATCTGGGTTCCGTATAGGCCATGATGCCTTAGAGAATTTTCGTAAGCTTGTTAATCAGGTTGATTTGCCTATTGAGCCATTTTCAATTTGGGTACATCAACATCGTAAGTTGGTTGCGCAGTATCGCGATGATGAATATGGGCAAGCAGTTGATTTTCGATATTACATTACAACAACAAAATATACGGGTTGGGAAAAAAGGGGGATTCGCCTATCACTGACTGATTTTGAAAATCTGAAAGAAACATTTAAGTCTATGTGAATGGCTAAATGGTGAAAAAGGTGTTGTTCTTAACATGGAGTTTAATGTGGTATCACCAAAGCAAGATCAAGCAGAAGTGAAAACACCAATTTCCAACAATATCTTGGATATCAACCCACTTCTTCAGACATTTCTCAGTGACAAGGTATCTTAATTTAAGGGGAAGTTATCTTAAGTCTAAAGCGTCTTAGAATGCTTACCATTTGTCATAGCAGTAACGATACCGAAATCCAGAAGGCAGCCCTACCATTTGATCACCAAAACTTGAGGTTAATTCTATATGGCGTTATTACCGGGAATAAAGAAGCTCGTTAAATTTAGTCAGGAACTGCGAGGTGGATTTGGTCGATTTCAGACTGATCATAGTTATCGACTCCACTACCTTATGACTAGTGTACCTATTCAAGAGATAGGTCAACTTTCAACGGCATCAGAATTGTTTCGACTCGAAACTATCGATTTCGAAGAATTAATTCAGCGAGATGTAGACCATAGTCGTGTTCAAAAAATTGCGAACGAATATCTTAGTCAAGGTCAAGGAAAGGTTATCTTCTTCCCACCATTGCTTGCTTGTGTCGTATTACTTGAAAACGATGGCTCAATAAAGAGGAAGTACGACGGTGTTAACTATGAATCTGTCATTGAGGGAGACTATCCTGTTTTTCGAACCACATGGGATGACGATGGATTTAGATTGGACTTGCCTGTAGGTGATGCGGACTCATGCACCAGGCAGATTAAAAGCAATGGCGACACATACTATTTTCACGAATTTGCTGCTGTATTAATGTTAAATCCAAAAAGGGCGAAACTCGTTGTCCTAGATGGTCAGCATCGACTTGAGGCAATGAGATTATTGAGGCGTAATCCTGAACAGCAACACATTCTCGAAGGCATAGAAATACCAATTTGCTTGGTATGGGCCCCTGAAGCAATGGTTACTGCTGGCAATGATGAAGATATGATGCGCGACTTTAGAGAGCTATTCGTTCGCGTCAATATTGAGCCGAAAAAGGTGAGTGGGCACTTTATTACATTACTAAAAGATGATAGCTACGCAGCAATGGTAATTCGCCAGCTAGCAAATAAATGGAAGGATTTAACAGAACCCGGTGGCTGGTCACGTCTACATCTACTTGAGTGGAATACACGAGAAGATGAGCGGGTTGATGTCCGCACTCGAGAATTTTCAATCACAACTGTAACTGTGGTTTCAAAAGCTCTTGAAGATCACCTTTTTCGTGCAGAAGCCGCCCCTGATTTATTGAACTTGGATGATAGAGAGCAAGACTTTATTTTGGCATCGCCAGATTTTGCTTGGTCGGGGCTTTTGGATAAAACCCACAACTCTGCTATAGACATAATTATTAAGGAGCAAATCGACGAAATTATGGTGCCAGCATTAGACATTCTGTTCAGGGCTGCCACGCCGTATCTAAAATTGGAACAATCAGTAAATCTTGCCTTTCAGTTTCTTCAGCAAAAGGTCGATGAAAATAGCACCTCATTTGTTCAACTTAAAGCCAATCTTGGGCGATATGTATATAGAGATGAAGAAATGTTTGAAGAAAGTGCACGTGCAGCCTATGTTGATTTTAAAAAAGCAGTAGTTATAGATCCAGTTGATAGAGTATTTTTCTATTCTGTATTTCAGCAGGCACTGATTCGCTATTGGTTAAGCATTGCAACTATTCTAAAACCGTTTTCACTCGATGCACATCAAGCCGCTACGATAACAATTATTGGGCTAGAAGAATTTTGTTTTAAGAGTGAAGCACAATTTTTAAATGGCGATCGTAGATACACTAGACGGATGTTATGGAAGAATGGAAATGTTAATTTCGGATCAACATGGTCAAGGAAAGCATGGCTAGACTTATTGGGTTCCACTTTGCTCAATTCAAAAGTCAGAGCCGCTATGGTGCATTATTTAGATAAGAGCATTGGACTTGATAAGACAACTTTGAAGGCAATAACAGAACAGTTTAAGGTTTCAGGTGAAAGATTCGTTGCTGATTATTTGCTTAAACTAAAAGATGAGTTTTTGAAGGAGACCAAGCAATCATTGGATGAATTCTTTTCAGAAGAGCGATCTAATCAGCTGCGATTACTTAAGGTATCTGTGAATGAAGTTGACCGTAAAAAATTCGAGATCGCTGTTCAAGAAAAGGCAGATGGTCGTGTGCTAGAAGCAATGGCTGAATTGGCAGATCAACTATTGCTCAGTACTGAAGAGCTTCAGCGTACAGTTGATGCTAGTTGAGATATGGAACCCTGCTGATCCAATACCAGCTACTGGTAATTTGTATTATCGACCAGAGGATGAAGTCCAACTTAAGCAATCTCTTGCAGACATGGTTAAGGTATCCACAATACCTTTGCCAGTTTTAGTTAAGCCTAATGGTGAGATGCAGCTTGGGCTTATTCATGCGTATATCGTCGCCTCGAGTAGGAGTGATACAGGCTGGATAGAAAATACGAACTTTGGTTCACATGAGATTCATACAAGACGAATATTAGAGCTGATCGGTGAAATAATCTTAGGTCTAAGGGATCTTTCAAGCGAAAGAGTTGGTAATGCAGCAATTGCCTTAGAACACATAATTAGCCTGATACCAAGTAGCCGCAGAACATCAACTCATAATGCTTTGTATATTGCTGCAGGTTACATAGCAGATCTAACGCAGCAATGTTTAGCATGCTTAGAATATGGATCACCATTCAGTCACAATATTGTTTCAGATAGTAATAAGGCGTGGTGGTCACAGATGCCTTCGCTAATTGGAATTGTGCGGGTGAAAAAAAATGAAATATCTAAAAAGTTTGGAAATGTTGTACCAAAAGGCTTGAGTGCCGTCGACATTTGGCTGACAAATATGCTTGCAAGGTTGGGGCGTTTGACGACTCAATCAGCAAAAATTCAAAGAAACGACACGTTTCTCGAGGCTTCAGCATACTGTGCGGCGCTTGCTGAGCGTTATTTATTACGTTGTAGCGCCTCGCTCGCATTACTTTTTCTTCATCGTTCAACTGACTTTTGCCTATTGCATGTATGTTCAAAGCACAACAATATTGTCGATTGGTCATTTCATGGCGGAAGGTTCGATCGGAATGTTGTAAAAGGCAAAGACACCAATATTTCGCTTGGCAATTCAATTGATGTTGTTGATTCTATGAATTTGCTATCGCCTGATGTTAATCGTACAACCCATTTCCTTGAATTGAATGGCTGGCGAAATCAATTGATCCAAACACACTACCTTAGTGACATCGCCGATTCGGAAGCACGAAATATGTTTAGAAAAGTTAGGCCTCATCTCGAAAATATCGGAGGTGCAGATTGGAAGATGGCTCGAGATATCTATTTGCGTGGTATTTCCCTTAGCCTTACAGACTTTCTCGATATTGATGGGTCGCTAACTAGCACATTTGAAGTTGTACCATTTTAAAGATATATAAATATCGCATTGCTATTGCATTTCATCTAACGCCAGTTTTCGCAGCAAACTCTAATGACAGAAATTCTGGTTTACCATAATCTTTGATATGGGCTAAATGAGCGAGGCCCCTATGTAAGTGGCGTGTAAGGTAACTCTTGATACTTTGCTCGTCTAATTCAATACCATCACGCGCGGCACGAAAGAGAACTAGGTTCAAGTACAGTACCTCATTTCCACCAGTGAGAGTGCGCCAGTCTATTTCCAGGCCATTGTTAAAGTTATATTCCTCTTCGACCAATACATTCAGATTTGCTAGCGACAAGCATAGCGCGTGGCGACATAAAACATTGTAATGCTCAATACCAGTTTTGCGCTTGAGTGTAATGAGTTGATTTCGAGCAGAAGCAGTAAACCGGATTCGATCAATCATGCGGCCACCTTTACACTTTGCTTTACATCTAACTTATCCTCAAGTTCTGTTACAACAGATGCACTGCTTGCATCTTGATACTGAAGCAAATACTCTCTACCAATATATGGCTTTAAGCCATCATAGGTCGACCCTACCACTTCTTCATCCGTTGATAGCACAATTACCTGATGTGAGACATCTGCAAAGAAGCCTTTGACCAACTTAAGTCTATGTGAACGGTCAAGTCTTGCCAGGGGTGTATCTACAACTACGGGAAAAGGACTCTTGCGTTCACGTATCAAGGCACTTAACACTGCCGTTGCAAACAATTGGCGCTCGCCAGCAGACAATCGCTCTAAAGGCAATTCCTTACCACTTGTTCCTTGGATAGAAACCGCGAATGTGACTGGATCCACATTAACAGTTGAAATAAGTTTTTGCTTTCTAGAGAGACGGTTAAACTCAGTTGATATCTTTTGAGCCAACCAACCCGCTTTACTAGCTAATAACTTATTCTTAAAGACAGCTAGTGTTTCAATTGCCCGAGCACTCGCATCTACAGCCAGAGCTGTATGTTCTGACTCGAAATGCAATTTACGAACAACGCTAAGCTTGTTATCTAGAATTTTTGTTGTATCTTCAAGCTGTGTACGTGCATCAGACAAGGATACTTCCAATTGCTGTATGTGCAACTCTAACTCTGTTTTTGTGCGAGTTAATTCTTGAAGTTGCGCAAGCAATGAGCCAAGCTGATCTTGTTCTGGAATGGTCTGAATTCCCGTCTCGGCCTTTTCTAGTCCTTTTCTAGCAAGCTTCAATTCATTTAAGAGTGAATTTACCATTTTTTTCTTTTCTAAGGCGGCATCCATAACAACCAAAGGATTTTCTGACGCCGTGAGATATGAGATACCGGCTGTTTCGTTCTTTAATTTAGCAAGATCGGCCATGAGGGTTTCTTTTACTGAAACATTTGCTGCTTTAGGAATGATATTAGCCAAGCTAGTCAAAATACGTATATCTCTTTCTTCAATTGCAGCCACAATATGATGTGTAAGTTGCTTATTACGTTCTTCTTCCCACGCTTGTGTGTAGTCACCCCAAATGCCGTCAAGCCACACAAGCGGCAGAAGGGGGTCACTTAGCGCGGAGTTGATTTCAAAAAGTATATGGTCAACACGTTCTTTTTTGGATATTAAGTCATGACGTAATGAATCTGCTTTGTTAAAAGCTTCTAAACCGTTTTGACGTGCGTTAGATATATAGCGCTCGAGCTCCTGACTTGCTTGATCAAATGCATTCTGCGTAGAAGCTAATTCTTGATTTAGGTTGTCGATATTTGAACGTAACGCTAATTGTTTTTTTTCAAGTACATCAAACTCCAGTGTTTCGGCAGCACTTACCCTGCTTTGCAATAAGCGACGTTCAATAGCCCGCAGATTCATGCCCAACGTATCTATACCACCCAGGCCGAAGAATCCTTCGAGTGCACGCTTAAGCAAATCAGGCAAACGATCTGGATTGGCAAGTGCTTCAATCTTTTCACCGTCAAAGAAGAACAGCTCAATAAGCTCAGCGGGTAAGAGGCTTTCTATAAATTCCGGCCACTCTGTGCTGATATCCAAATTCGGCTGATCGGCAACGTATACAGTTAAACGTTCTTCAAGCTTCCCATCGTTCTTTATGTTCCATTTGCGACATACCGTATATTCCTTTATAGAATCCGCAAAATGGATGCTCAATTTTGCTTCAAGTATGGCAGGGCCTGCTTCCTCCAAACGCAACAGCCCCTTTATTAGCGAATCAAAAGCAGCTTTTGTATGGCCTGCTCCAAGCCCCCTCTGACCATAGAGAAGTACTTGAAATGCGGTAAGTAGGGTTGTCTTGCCACTTCCATTTAGTGCTTGCACTAAAATGACAGGTTGTTTTGAAGACACTTCAAAATTAAATAACTGGCGCTCTCGGAAGGGCCCAAAATTTTCAATAGCAAATTGTTTTATGGTAAGTCTGGCCATGGCAATTAAATAATAATGTTTCCATCTAATGAGTATGGCTCAGTCGTTTGAGCCGGAAGAACTTGTACAGAGCGGTTACGCGCAAAATTCTCAGCATCTTCTTCATTCACGAAAGCATGTGCCTTAACAACTTTTTCGAGTTGATCAAGTAACTTTGAACGCTTATGTGTTTGTTCAGCCTGAAAAAAACTGGCTAATAAATTCCGCGCCATTTTATAACGCTCACTACCATCACCAGTGCCAAGCTCAAGCTCGCTACACACCTCTCGCAGTAATTGAAGATCACTAGTACTTAACGTAGGCGATTCACGTTGTATACCTGGGTATTCTGTCCCAAAAACTTCCTCATAAATTATCGGAACAATATCTTCAATCTCGCCTTTGTCTTCGACCCATATTCGCCGTATCTCATCCAATTCTTCTATCGTAATTAAATCAACGTTTAAACTTTGTATATCCTCAGCATCTGATACCTGTTTTTGCGTTTTAAGTAGCTCGCGCAGCAATTGCGCTCGATATTCTTGCAAATAAGGTCCATGTACCAGGCGTTCGTTAAAAAACAACAAACTTCCATCCATCCTTCTGAAGTCACGCAACTCTCTATCATCCACTGCTAAATAATTATTTCTGAAATCAAGCATGGGTTTCATCCATTGCTTTTGATTATCATTTTGAATCATGGCTTGCATAGATTTATCTTGAGCCACCATCGTGCAGACAAAACATCCAAAGCGACTGTCACCACAGCTGGGTGTTGATGTATCAACAACAATTGGGCATTCGGCGTCGGGTGTCGCACCACGGTAGATTTGAAAAAGTTGTTGGTTATCTATACCCCATGGGTTTGGCTCTGTAACGAGATATTCCCAAACATCATCGCTTGTCCAATCTTCAATCGGCAAAAATACCCAAACACGTGACAAGCGTGGATTCCCGTTTCGACTGAGGCGGGCTCGGGTACTTCCTTGGTATTTATTCATTACATCGTCACGAACTGCACTTTCGCCTCTGCGCTGGCCTAGTACCAATATGGCTTCACCATTTGCCTCTGAAAGCTCCTGAATAAATTTATTTGATGGATTGATCTTTAGGCGATCCGTACACCAACGAAATTTTGGGCGTGGTGCTGGATAGCCCTTACCGATAAGGTTTACCCAAAAACGATCATGTATTGAGGGGGTAAGTCTGTTTGGATATATAGGCATTGACTGTGCCGTAGCGTTAGCTTGCATAGTCGTAAGCGATGCTTCAACCCATTTTGCAATAACTGGATTCTCAACCAAAGTATCGGTACTAATTACGTGAACTGGTTTTGTTCTCTGCTCGATAGATAAGTCGGCAATTGCTTTCCAGATTAGTTGGAGTGTTGCAGTCGAATCTTTACCACCACTGTATCCAACAATCCATGGTATTGAGTCGGATAGATATAGTTCCTGAATGCTGCCCATGATATCGGCTGGCTCGCTCCTCATTTGCTACTCCTTTTTTTAATTGAGGGTCGCGCTTTCATAAATGCATCTTCCATGATTTGCTCTTCTTTATCCAAAGGTAATCCAATGACCTGTTTGATATAGTTTGATGTTAGCGCAATGTTTTGTGATGCTTTACACACTTGTCCGCCAAGCATGGCGCGTCCCTCCCAAATCTTTGCGTTACTTCGTGACCAATCAATTTTTCTAAGTGCAATAAGTTGCTTGGCCCACTCCCGCTTGGGCCTATAAACAAATGATTTACCAGCTCTACCAAGTGCTTGAAGTACGATTGCATGTGAATGAATAAAGTCTCGTCTTACATCACCTGCAGTCATCTTGGACTCACGAACAAATTTCCATTCAGGAATATGTGAGCCGACTTCCTCCCAATATTCTTTGCACCAACTTGCCGCTTCGTTGATATCAGCTATTTCTTTTTCAGGGATCATTTCGATTGTCGCGTGATGCAAAGCGCTCAAAGTGAAAAGTTTTCTGGAACGAGGCGAGAGATTCGACCGCTCTCCCTCAATGACATCACGAAATACTTCTGCCGACGTACCAATTTGCTTGGCTAGTTGTGCAGCAACGCTACGGTGATCATACAAGATACTTAATGATGGAGATGGCTTAACCGCGTATCGATTAAGATCTGAAAACATTTGTTGACAGCGCTTTAGTCCACGATCAACAAAGAATACGACCGCTATGGTTTCATCGCCCATGGCTGGCGCTGAATTCAATGCTGCTTCGATAGCCGCACGTCTATGTTGTCCGTCGTTGACGATAAACTTTGCTTCCATCGGGACCCGCAGTGAACCCATCCTGAATGCAGCTGGTAGATTGTCAGAAACTGCTTCGAATTTCACTTTGCCATCAATTGATGCCGTGATTGCGGAAAAAACGTAACTATTTTTATTTTCTACAATGTATCGTGCCATCTCGGGCACTCGAGAACGGTTAAGGGAGCGTTGTGCCCTAAGTTCTGGCACAAGCTCTTCTTCATTGAAAATAAATAATTTTGAAAGCAACCTTAATGGACACATTGAAACGTAATACTCCCGTCCGGCTTGCACGCCACGGATTGCAGGGAAAACGTAACTAAATTCATCAGCCATTTTTGAATTCTACCTGTTTGCATGTACGATGCAAACAATTTATTTGTATGCATGTATTTGACCTTAACAAGAAAATGTATGTGGAATTACTACATTTTATCCATTGGTGCCACTATCCTATGCTGATGTTTCCCGAAAAAATCATCTCCCGGCCCCGTCTGATGAGTAAACGGTACTCCCCATGGCCATGATTATCGCGCAGCCATTCGGGAAAGTCTGGAAATGTCCCGCTCTTTACCAAAGACGGTTTAACTGGGCGTCCATCCGGGCCCACGCGGTACACATAGATAATATCGTTCCCATTACTTCCGTATAGTATCGACCAGAGCCGATCCCAAACATCGGGTTTGTAATATTCAGTCATGATATTTCCCCCATAAAAGTATTTCTGCAATGCAAAATTCTCCGTATTCCTTCATCCGTAGAACGTGTGCTTGTTGTGTGTTTGCGGTGTGTACCTTGTGTGTTGGCAGTGTGTTCATGGTGTGTTCCGTTGTGTGTTGTCAGCGCAAACAGATGATTTGAGCGTATTCATCCCACGCCACCCTATTTGTCATCTTTGCGGGATGCTTTTACGCAGTCAGCGATCCATTGCTGGATTTCGCTTTCGATCCAGCCAATGGAACGAATGCCGATGGAAACGGGTTTGGGGAATTCCCCGGTGCGCACCTTGGCATAAATGCTACTGCGGCTTAAGCCGGTGCGCGCTTTGACGGCGGGGAGTCTTAGGATGGCATCCATGTCATGTACCTCTCGGGTAGTGATTAAACATGAATGCATGGTGCAGAACCTCGAAGCGACAAGCGAGGCATGAAATGCAAGCGATATGCTTCCGGAAAACGGTTTACCTATTCTTGGTGTTGTTCTCCGTGTTCACGGATGGCCTGAGCACGCAACAAGGCCAGAGACTTTCTTGAAATCAATTCTTTCGACTTGGGCGCGGTGGTTTTTCTGACTCTGTCCTCGCTGCCCTCGCTGCTGGGGAAAATGGCTTGTTCCATAATGAAGTAGGAAATTTTGGCATCCTGCTCTTTTTCCCAGAGCATCAAGTCCAGGTAGGGCAGCACGCCCAGCCTTGCCCATTCGGCAAAATCCGGGCGGTGCCACTTTTCTGAAAAAATTGGTGCGTCGCATTCTTTCCGCAGCACCGGTAGATATTCTTTGAATCGCTCGACCAGCTCTTTATCGGGTAGCAACAGGTTGACACCAAGCAGGGCCTGATCAAGCGGCTTGCTTAAAACATGATGTACCGGCTCATAGAGGAACGCCGTTTTTTCCCTACTCAATACGGACCGGTCCTTCGGACTTTCCGGTGACACACCCCATAGTGAATGTAAAACAAGTTCAAAAAACGCCTTTGCCTGAACACGTTTGCTTTCCTCCATATTGATCGCAGCCATGTAGAGTTCATGAACCGTCAGGGAGTGAACGCCGTGTCTCGATTGCTCGATGATGGGTTCTTCGTAAAACATGCCACGGTAGTAATGAAAACTCAAGTCACTGTTTGCTGTAACGTCTATGATGGGTTCGTCACGGATGAGGTTGAGCATTACGGAAATATCTTCACCGTCGGCTAAATACGATAGGCAGCGAGCCCTGATGTAGAGTTGCACATACCATCCCGCGGCATCCAGGGTATTGGCCGTGTCATATTTTTCCAGGCTGAACCATTCGGGCAGCCCGGATTTGTTTTTAATGCGCTGTGGCATCCGGATTTATTGCGTGTTTGAATGAAGTGGTAATTGTGCGCCCTGCACTCGATCAGGGCTATTGCTTTCTTCTTTTCAGCAGTGGGATCACTTTTGCGCCATGGGCCAGCCCGTCCAGGTAATTCGCCCACCATTCCATCATCACCTTGCGTTCGGGCAGATATTCGGCGCGGTTGTATGCGCCCCGTATTTCGTTGCGTTCGCAGTGCGCGAGCTGGCGCTCAATGACATCAGATCTGAATCCCGTTTCGTTGAGCATCGTGGAAGCCACCGCACGAAAGCCATGCCCGGTCATCTTGCCCTTGTAGCCCAAACGGTACAGTGCGAACAACATGGTGTTGTTGCTGATCGGCTTGTCAGGGTTGCGTCCCGGTAACAGGAAACGGCTGTCTCCTGCAATGATTTTAAGTTCGTCGATAATGGCCAGGGATTGATCCGAGAGAGGAACCACATGCGCAGTGCGCATTTTCATGCGTTCGGCTGGCACCAACCAAAGTCCGTTCTCCAGATCAAACTCCGACCAGTGCGCACCAATAAGTTCATTGGTACGCACAAAAGTCAGCGCCAGCAGTTGCAGGGCAAGCCGCGTCTGCTTGTCACCGATTTTGTCATAGGTGATGATCGCGCGCATCAATGCAGGTAATTCCTCAGGGCTGACGGCTGCTTGATTTTTCTTTTTGTGCGGTGTGAGCGCACCACGTAGATCAGGGGAAGGATCGCGCTTGCAGCGCCCGGTCGCTACACCATAGCGGAATACCTGGCCACACACTTGCAGTACACGATGTGCAAGATCGTAGGAACCGCGCTTTTCAATCACTCGTACTGCATACAACAACTCAGGGGCTTCAATCTCACCAATGATTTGCTTGCCTATATGCGGGAAGATGTTCTTTTCGAGACGGCGCAACACGTCATCGGCATGGTGTGCCACCCAAGTATGCAGTTGCTTGCCATACCACTCACGTGCAACGGCCTCAAATGAATTGGCGGTGGATAATTTGTCGCGCAATTTTTTGGTGCGGCGTTCGGCGGAAGGATCAAGGTCGCTCGCCAGTTTGTCACGTTCAGCTTGCGCGCTCTTGCGCGCTTTGCTTAAGCCAATGGCTGGGTATACCCCAAGAGAAAGGGATTTTTCCTTGTCGCAGAGTCGATAGCGCAGACGCCAATACTTGCGGCCATCGTCATATATCCACAAGTAAAGACCATCACCATCATGAAGCTTGCGAATTGCTCGGCCCTCGCTGGTAGCATTCCTGCACTCAGCATCTGATAACGCCATGGCACCCCCTAATGTGGTAACTTTTTCTCAAGTGAAAAAAGTTACCACAAAAGTTACCACAATTTTTGATGGGATGCCAGCGGGATGATACAAACATCCCTGAACATCAAAAAAGTCTAAAAGCCTTTTAAATACTAGGTTTCAGGGCTTTTATTGCATCTTACTGAACTTCTTTGAATGCCAAAACTGGCGGAGAGGGTGGGATTCGAACCCACGGTACGGGGTTACCGTACGCCTGATTTCGAGTCAGGTACATTCGACCACTCTGC